>OIWK01000571.1_pt1 | contig 39337 bp, 33 predicted proteins | sample 1587401 | NCBI WGS metagenome assembly OIWK01 (sample SAMEA3888911, study PRJEB22519) | human gut metagenome | biome: human gut; feature: human-associated habitat; material: faeces | place: Denmark | collected 2009 | reverse complement strand
CCGCCTGCGAAGGCGCGGGCTGCTGGTACGCCGCCTGCGAAGGCGCGGGCTGCTGGTACGCCGCCTGCGAAGGCGCGGGCTGCTGGTACGCCGCCTGCGAAGGCGCGGGCTGCTGATACGCTGCCTGCGGAGGCGCGGTTTGCTGAACCGCAGGTTCTTGAGGAGTGGTAGGCTGGGCAGGCTCATTTTCCAGTACCGCCGTGGCAACCGAAGCGATATGTACCGGTTCGGTGGCAGGGAAAGCGGCCGGGAACGAGGCTGTTTCTTGCTGGATCGGGGCTGTTCCCGACTTTTCCGAAATTTGCACGGGGGCGCCGCAGTTGGGACAAAACTTGCTTACTCCATGCAGCTGTGCGCCGCAATTCTGACAAAATGACATAGGTGTTTCCTCCTTCTGGTGAACGATATTTGTAGAGAAAAAATGCCTGTAAAGGTTGCGGTGTCATTCAAGAACAGGCGTGTACGATCTGACCCCTATGGGAAAATCATACCTGGTCCCCGCCATCGAAAACATTGCCGCACTGAGGGCAGAACTTCGGCGGGGCAGCCGGATCGTCCGGGGTCCAGCCACACTGGTTGCATCGGAAAGACGGCGTGTTTTCGCCTGTCGATGCCGCACCCCCCATCTGCGCCTTCATGGCGGCCAGCTGGGCGGCCGCATCGCTGCTAGCCGCCGGGGCCGCGGGCGCCGCCCCCATGCGTGCCTTCAACGCGTCCAGTTCCTTCTGGGCGGAAGGACCGCCGTCTGTACCGGCGTACTTTTTCTCCAAATCGTCCAGTTCCCTATCCCCGGCCAGTTCCGCATCCAGGGCTTCCTTGGCATCTGCCGCATCGATGCGCTTCTGGATGCTGTCCGCCAGGCTGTCGAAATTCCCCAATGCACTCCCGCCGCCGATCTTCTCGGTAAGCTGCTGCATTTTTTCCTTGCTTTCCGCAATCCGCAGCTTGGCTTTCAGTTCCCCGATCTTGCTTTCCGCCTCCTGGATATCCGTCAGCAGCTTTTGGGTCATCTGGCGCATACGCTCCGAGTTTGCCTGGGCCTGGGCATACGCGGCTTCGGCATCAGTCTTTTTGGGCTGCAGCTGGCCCTTGGCTTCCAGGAATTTCAGGGCATCGGCATCATTTCCCGATTGAACGGCGGCCTGGGCATACCGTTCATAGCGGGTCATCTGGTCATTGATCTCATCCAGGCGGCGTTTGGCCGCGGCCTCCTCTGCCATGACCGAGGCGGTTTCGTTACGGACCTGGGCATAATCTTCCCGTGCATCGCGGAGATACTGATTCAGCAGTTTTTCTGCGTTTTTGTTTTCCGCCCCGGTGAGCAGGTCGTTGATGTTGGCCCGCATGATATCACCAAATCGTGCAAGAATCCCCATAGCACACACCTCCTTTTGTTATGTATCCGTTGTTCCGGGCGGACAGGGGGCTTTCTGCGAACATCCCTGCCCAGGCCGTCAGATCTGGTCCCCATCGTCAAAGGGGTCGCCGCATTCCGGGCAGAACTTGGGCGGTTTGGTGCCCTTTTCCGGTTCCCAACCGCATTTATCGCACCGGTATTGGGGCACACCGGCGGGTTTGGGCTGGCCGCACTCGGCACAGAATTTGCCCTTGTTCACGGCGCCGCAGGAACAGGTCCAGCCGTCGGCCGAAGGTTGGGGGTTACCGCATTCGGCGCAGAACTTGCCGGTGTTGACAGCACCGCAGGCGCAGGTCCAGCTGCCGGCCGGTTTGGGAACCGGTTTGGGCTGGCCGCAGCTCTGGCAGAAATTGCCCTGGTTCCCGGTCTGACCACAGGAACAGGTCCACCCCGCCGGGGCGGCAGGCGGCTGGGCCGGGGCCTGCTGTGCCTGCTGCTGGCCCATGGCATACAGATTCTGGGCGTTCATGCCGCCGCCCATCATACCGCCGGCCATGCCCATGCCCATAAAGCCCACGGCGGCACCGGCAGTGTTGCCGGCGGCGGTCTTCATGGCTTCGCCCTGGGAGCCCACCATAAAGGCGGCGGCCCGTGTGGGGTCCATAAAGGCTGCGTTGCGCTGCAGTTCCTTGAGCATCGCCTCGTCTTCTTCCGAGGCTTTTACCGACGACACACCGAATTTCCAGATCTCGATACCCCGGGACAGGGCCCATTCGGAGGAAAGAATCTCGCTGAGGGCGTCGCGGATTTCGGTGGTGTGGCCCGGCAGGGCGCTGTAACGGATGCCCATGGCCGAGATCTTGGCAAAGGCAGGCTGCAGCGCGGTCAGCAGCTCGGATTTCAGCTGCCCCTCGATTTCCTCCCGGCGGTAGTCCTGCTCCACATTGCCGCAAACGTTGGTGTAAAACAGGATGGGGTTGGTCAGCCGGTAGCTGTATTCCCCGAAACAGCGGATGGAGATGTCGATATCAATACCGGCCCGCTCATCCACCACCCGGAAGGGGATGGGACTGGGGGTGCCGTATTTGTTGCCGATGATCTCCTTGGTGTTGAAGTAGTAGACGCGCTGGTCCTGCCCGGCCTCGCCGCCGAAGGCAAAGCGCTTGCCGATCTGGGAAAAGGTGTTCTTGATGCCTTCGCCCAGGTCGCCGGTGAACAGGGAGGGGGCAAGGGAGGTATCGTAGATGAACTCGCCGGGGTCGGCGCAGACATCCACCACTTTGCCGTTCTCCACAATGCAGATGCACTGGCCGTCGGCTACCGCCACCACCGAGCCGTTGGAGATGACGTTGGGGCTGCCCTTGGTGTTGGAGCCCCTGCCGGTGGTCCGCTTCTGGCCTTTGCAGACCAGCACATCCACCGGGATGGATTCGCAGTAGAAATACTCTTTCCATTGATCTGCCATAACGCCGCCCGCAGCGCCCAATGCCGCTTTGATGAATCCCATATTCAGCACTCCTTTTTTGGATGGTTGTAAGCCCCGCCCGCGCTGTTTGCGCCCGGAGAGGGGCCCTTTGGTTTTATCTTGCCGCCCGGCGCCTTACGGGCACCGGGGGAGAAATCCTTGGGGGAAAAGAGGTCCCCTGCCCTCCCGTTCAGGCCCAGGGGTTGGCGCTTTCCGGCTGCCGGATATCGGTAAGGAGGGCCTGCTCCCACAGATACCATTTGCCGTCCTTGGCCTGTCGCAGCTGGATAGGCCGGGGACTGTCCGCGCCGCCGGAGGGGAGGAACAGCTTGGCAAACCCTTGGGTAAGAAAGCTGTTATGGTCCGCCATGACCCGGATGGTATAAGGCGGCTGCGGGGTGTAGTCATTCTGGGGCGTGGCGCCGCAGAAATAGGAACGGGGCATGTAATCCTTGGCGCGGAACCGGTCCCGGATAAAACTGAGCTCCTGCCCGTTCAGCGGGCGGGGCCCCCGCAGGAAGTTGAGCATCCGGACAGAAGATTCCGGGTCGCGGGGGTAAACGCAGAGGGCGATCACCGTCATAGCCGCCGTTTCAAAGGGGGTGGCCATGGCGGCCTGAGGAAGAGCGGTGAATGCTTCATAATTGTCCGGAACGGCGGGGAATACAATGGTCTCTGTTTTGTTTCCGACTCCTTGAACAGCATCCCTTACAGCATCTCTGGCTTGATTTCTTAAAGAGTCAAACAGTCCCATTTTAAATACTCCTTTCTCTGCTGGTATAGTGATCGTGTTCGCTATCCTAAATAGAACATTCTGTCAAAGCACTGGTCGATGGAAATTCCGTTCACTGTAATAGGCCACTGAGAAGTATCCAGATAAATTCTCCACTCCTGTCCGTCTTCTGCCTGCATGTCCACATAGCTCAGGCAATCGGTGCGGAGGAAATAGAGGTTTGTTCCTGCGGGGATGTTTTCATGTATTTCATCCGGAAGAGCAATGGCTTCCAGGGGAATGAGGTTGGTCAGCGTATTGTCATTGATGACATCAAAATAGGGGCTTTTCTCCACTGCCAGACCGGAGGAAGGATCGACCTGGTATTTACAAACTCCCCACATGGTACCCAGCAGTTCCATATGGGCGTACAAGGTGAAATCAGACGGGTCGGTAAACAATTCTCTTCGTCGTTCGCCTTCTTCGGTGAATTCCTCATAGAAACCAACGTCCCAATACCGCTCCAACAAACGCGCATCATCCAGAGAGTAAATTGACAGAACATGACAGTCATTCCACACGGCCGCATCAATATAAAGAAGATGATGTTCATCTGCCGTCTGTACAAAATATACTTCCAAGGCCCTGAGGGGGATATCGGCATCAATTTCGTCATCCGGTAATGTGCAGCAGAACTGATCGTTGACCCAAATTTCCGGCCAGCCTGTATAAGATTCGTACCAAATGGTGTCCTTGCGATTATCTTGGTTGTTCAAATCGATGTCAATGGGGCTATGAGAATCAAGTTTCACCACATACTGGGAGGGAGAGGAACGGAACTTTTCCTGGAACAGGTGAGGGGAATCCTGAAACCAGAGGGTAAGGGTGAGGAGGTTGTCCGCATAAACAGAATCATATGGTGGCGAAAAATAGAAGGTGACATTCTGATAACCGACCACCCAGATAAACTCTTCCCGGGAGATACAGGAGGCAAAATATTCTTTTGTGCTCTCATCCACGGACTGTTCATTGGCCTTATACTGATCATCCAGCAGTTCGGGAATCTCCTCCGGATGGACAAAAACATCGGCAAGCGTTAATTCCTTCCCGGTTGCAGGATCCAGGTTGGTTGCCCGGACTGTGCTTCCATAACTCACAGTGTCAAAATATTCTTCGTAATGAAGGAAACTCAAGGCCGCCTGGTCAGCTCTTCGAACGGCGCTTTCCTGGCTGTACCAGGCATAAACATCATCGGCACTTTTGACCTGGAAATTTTCTCGGGCAGTTTCTGGCAGATCCGCTGTGTATACGGCTCCGGTAGCGGCAGTTTCCTGATTCAGTACGTCCAGGGCAGCGGCCAGGGCGGGATAAACGGCGGCATCCTCTTGGCTCAGATAAAAATATTCCCAGTCAGTGCTGCAGAGAAGACTGCCGTCTTGCCAGACTGAATCCCCGTCTTTTGCTTGGAACAGGGAGAGAGGCTTCCATTCCATCTGATGGCTTTCTTCGGGGGAGAAAGGTACCTTCTCCACAGGATCATCGGATGGAGAGGAAGAAAGAACCGAATCTTTCGAAACGGTTTTGTCAGGGGCGTAAAGCTCCCTCAGGACAGCTTGAAGAGGAAGGTAGCTGCAAGCTGTCAGCATCATAGAGAGGGTCGCTGCCAAAAGAACCATTCCAATCTTCTTATAGAACACAGGCACTCGCCCTCCTTTACAGGGTGCCCTTTTTAAAAGCGTCCACTGCTGTGGGAAGACCCGCTGCTGTTCACGCTGGTGCCGCCGCTGGACTTAGGCGGTTCTATGTACCGCTCTGTGCGGGTGGTGTGGAGAAATCGGTCATTCTGCGCAGTCAGCACCAGGCCCTGCCCGTCAATGTATTCCTGGGCGGCTTGCTGCATTTTGGCTGTTTTCATCTGTGCCTTGAAGAGGGAGCAAACCGTGAAGGCAGCCAATAGAGGTACCCCGATCCCGATGGCCAGCCCCACAAAGGGGCTGCGGTCGCTGCCCACATCAAAGGGTTTGCCCTCCCGGGCCAGCGCCAAATACTCCTCACAGCAATCCAGATATTCGGCAAAACCTCCGTACCAGTCATCCGCCCCGAATTCATCCAGGAAACGCTCGGCCATCTTTTCTTTGCCGTAGTCGGTAAAAGCGGTGTTGCCATAGCCGTGGGCCATGATATCGTAATCCCGGTATTCGGTGGAGAGGAGCAGAAGGACACAGCTTTGGTCGCTGCCGTAGCCCAGTTGGTACGCCTGCAAAAGATACTCGGTGGCTTCCCCGGCTTCCAGGTCGCCCAGGCTTGGCACCGTGACCATGTACACGGCGCAGCGGTATTCCCGGGTCAGCTGCCATGCCCGGGCGTTCAGTTTTTCCGCTTCCACCGGGGTCAGCAGTCCGGCGCTATCCGTCACCATGGTGCTGTAGGGGATTTTTTGCGCATCAAACGGCTGTTCCTGCTCCGCCGCAAAGACCGGAAACACCAGCGCCAGAAACAGGCACCACACCGTACACAAGCCCAAAAGTTTCTTTTTCACGGGGTTTCACCTCCCTTACAGCAAAAACCAGCCGCCCAGGATGAGAGCCATCAACGGAAGGGCGATGCCGGCAAACCAGGCCAGGTATTTGCCTTTGTCCACCGGCAGGTCGCCGATCAGCTTGCCGGTCTGGCCGTTCATGGCAAACAGAAAGTTCTGCCCGTTCCATTTTGTGCTGAGCATCCACACCGGCATGAGCGCATACTTCATCTCGACATGCCTGATACGGAAACTCTGGTTCTGCACATGGACGGTGCCATACCCCTGTACCGTTTTGCGCAGCTCGGTTCCGGCGCTGTTCTGCGCCCGCGTTTCGATGCGGGGCAGGCTGTCCTGTTGGCTCACATCATAGACATCCGCCAGGAACCCGGGCAGATAGGCGGTGGAAAACGCCTTGAGCTCGCTGTAATCGTAGGGTTCGATGGCGTCCATGTGGGCGTCCGGCATTTTGGTGGAAGCATCCACGGGGATACGCGCAAACCCAAGGGAGCCGCTGCGGTCCACCTGATAATGGTCGGTCTCGGTGATCTCGTAATTTCCCTCTTTCCAGCTGCGGGAATTGGTTGCTTCATAGGTGGCCGTGCCCTCTACCTGGCAGTCGCACAGCCAGAACGGTACATAGACTCCCTGGATCTCCTCAATATGGTTCTGGTCGCGGAAGGCTTTGGGCAAAAATTTTTTGCCCCGGTAGTATTGTTTCAGGGCAGCGATGGCCGACTGCTTATCCAGCTTGAAGGGGATGACCAGTTCCGGCCGCAGCCCGCCGGTAAACTGGCCGGGCGCCACCGTGGGGTTGCCGCAATAGGGGCAGCTGGCCGCCGCGGTGGTTGCGTCGCAGATCATCTGGGCGCCGCAGGAAGGGCAGTTGTAGCTTTTCATCCCCGCAGTTTCCTGTGCGTCCCAGGTCATCCCCATTTCTTCGGCGGCAGCCTTTTCTTTGTCCAGGGCCGCATCGGCTTTTGTCTGGGCTGCGGCGGAAGCGGCCTCCTTTTCCTGGAAAAGCCGTTCTATCTCCGCCACCTCGTAGGTTTTTCCGCAGTAATCACATTCCAGTTTTCCGCTTTCCCCCACAAAATGCAGCGGTGCGGTACATGCCGGACATTGATACGTCGTAATGCCTGTTGCCATGGTCTGCCTCCCGGGTCAAATGTGTGCAATGGATTCGGTAACGGCCGGCGGGCAGATAACCTCCCTGCAGGCCGTGCGCTTCATGGTTCATGGCCGGGCTGGGTCGGGGTCGTCCACCCAGAAAAAGAAACCTGTTCCCCCGTTTCCTGCAACTGTTCCGCACAACGCCTGCACATGTCAATGTCCTGGCAGATGAGGAAACAATCGTTGCACACCAGGCGCTCACATACCGGGCACAGATTGAAACAATGGACGGCTTCCTCCACCGCCCTGGTGAAAGCCCGCTGTTTTTCCCGCTCATACAGCAGATAGAAGATGACCTTCTTGGATTCCGTTTGGGGAGCCTGCCCCGCCTTGGAAAAAGGCACCGGCGTGCTTTGCCACAGTTTTCCGCATTCCGGACAAATCAGGTTATACACAAATTTGTCGGGATCGGAGCAATCGATCAGATGCTCTTGAATAACCCGTTTCATCGCCCCCACCCTTTCCTAATACCAAAGTTCTTTGATTTTACAGTAGCAGTTCTTTGTACCTAAATCCATTGCATGATTATGTATTTGAGGGGGATTTTTCCAAAATACATCATTTGTTTAGTGCATTGCGCTTGGTTTTCGGCAATTTTTTTATGGAAAATCCCCACAATCCGGGCGAGGCTGCGGTTGTAAAGTCAATCTAAGATGCAAAACAGGCAGGGCAGCAGCTTGTCGCCAAGTCTGCTGCGCCTGCCTGTTCTGGGTAACATTATGGAAAACGATGGGACAAAAGGGGTAATATTTTGAGGTTTACATCAGTTCTTCCAGCCGGTCACAGCGCCGGAACAGTTCGATGTAGAGCAAAAGTTCCTCCCGGGAGTTGACCCCCAGTTTCTGGTAGATGTTGGCATTGTGCCGGCGGACTGTATTGATGCTGATGCACGCCTGTTCGGCCACCTCGCTGACCCCCTTGCCGTCGGCATAATATTTCAGAATATTGTGTTCGGTAGGGGTAAGGGTAGCCGCCCGCCGGGCGAAAGAGGCAAAAAGATCCTCGATGTTGGAGGGGAGCTGCGTACCGCCGGCGGTCTGCATTTTGGTTTGTATAAAATCAAACAGTTCGTCGATTTCCGACACACCGGAGCTCTCCCTGTGCAGGGACTCCCCGTTTTGAAGCAGAGCCAGGCTCCGGGAAATGGGCTGAACAAAAGAACTGGAAAGATAGATGGATAAAAGCAGCAGCATGGCCACCACCAGGGTGGTGCCCACGATCCAAAAGATCTGCCCCAGGGCCCGGGCGCGCAGGTAGGTATTTTGTGGAATCAGCGTCACCGCATACAGCTGGGAACCATCTGCCATGGACAGATCCACCGGGGTGTGAACCCCTAAAAAAGTCTGGGCACCGCCGATATACTGGTTAAAATACTTTCCCTCTTTTACCTGCAAAACATCTTCTGTGTCCAGATAAGTATCCCCCAGTCTGCCGGTCATCGCCCGGGAGAGCTGCAGGGTGTCGCCGCTTATGGGCGCAAGAAGGGTCACCATGCTGCCCAGGCTGCTTTGCTCGGAAGGGTAGGAAAGCATAAAATACAGCTCGCTCAATTCCAGCCCGCACACTCCCACCACGGCGCCGTCGTTTCCCCGGATGGGAACCATCAGGAGCATCACATTTTCCCAGGTATCGGTCAAGCGGATCCGCTGTGTCCATACCGCGCTTTCCGCCAACCGCCCCGCCGGGCAATCCAGCATGATATCATAACCCGGCAGATTGGAAAGATCGAACTCCAGTTTCCAGCGGTTATGCAGTTCCAGCTGGTGGTCACGGGCCACCTCTGCCACGCCGCGGTAAAAAACGATGTCCTGGTTCGCGGCACCTTTGCTGCTCATGTTTGCCAGCCGAAGGTAAAGACCGGCACGGGAACTTTGCGCCCCCGGCGCCTGGGTGTTGGTGGTGGCATCCAAAACCAGGTACGCTCCGCTGCACGGGGTAGACCTAAGCGCTGTGGTAAGATGCCCGTACAGAAGAGATTCCAGCTCTTCGATCCGCTTCGGCTGGTCGTTGAGGGAAGCAACGGGGTCAGTAAAGAGTGTGTTGCTGAGGGAGGCTGTCGCTTGCTCAGACACCACGATCCCCTGGGCGGTAATCTTGCCCAGTTGATAGGACAAATCGGTTATAACACTTTTTTGCCGTGCCAGCAGCAGCTGGTTCACCTCTTGATCCAGCGCCGAAAAAACACCGGTTATATGAAGGACCACAAGAAAAATAGAAAGAACGACCAGCAGCATGGAGAGCCAGTACAAAAAAAGTTTGCGCTGCATCCGTATGCTTTTCCGCTGCAATTTGGTAAGAGAATCCCGTGCTTCTTTCCATATACTTTGCATCACGGTTACCCCCTTTTCCTGCAAACGCTCAGGGCTGCATCAAATCCTTAAACAGCCCATAGCTCTGCTTTACCATGTTCTCTAACGATGCATCGGTTTGCTCCTGACCCGCCCGGTAGGCATCCCTTTCATTTCTCAGGCAGCGGCGGATCTGCTCTTCGAACGCGCTTTCGGTTTCCAGATAACTTTCCAACTGCGGTGCGGAATAAAATGTGTAGTCCTGCTGCGTCTGCTGAAACGCCTTATACAGTTCCCGGTATTTCTGTTCTGTCAGGTTTTCGATCTCCTGGGGCAGATACCGGTCAAAAGCCTCCCGGGTTACCGGCATATAGCCCGCGCTCACCGCAAAACTCGTATTGCGCTGGGCCTCGGTTAGCCATTTCAAGAAAGTGACCGCGGCTTTTTCCCGTTCCGGTGTGGATTTTACGGTACACATACCGGCGCCGCGCTGCATGACCATCTTCTCTCCATTGGCAAATACCGGGCAGGGCAGCACGGTAAGTTGGATCTGCTCGGTGGTATTGTCCGGGTGGATCACCTCGTCGGAGAAATACAGCACACTGGCCGAGGACGCCACGCTGACGATGGCATCTTCGGTTCGCAGCGGGTCGGTGGCATAGCCGTCCCGAAGCCACACACCACCGGACAGGCAGGCGGCCGCATAGGGAGCCCACACCTTTTCAAAAGCCGGCCCAAAGGCGATGGCCTTCCCGTCAAAAAAGGATTCCCCCAGGGATTGCACCCCCACTTGAAAGTAGTCGAAATGGAAGTCGTGCACAAGCAGCGCCTTTCCGTCGTGGGGCTGATCAGGCGTCTGGCTGTCGGTCCAGGCGGCATAGGTGCGTGCTGCGGAATACAGCCCCTCCCAGGTGGCAAGCTGGCTCAACGGAACCCCAGTGGCGGCGGAGAAGCGATCAAAAGCGGTACGGTTTATATAGAGCAGTTCGGTGGACTTGGCCACCGGCAAACACACCAGCCGCCCATTCACTTCCCCATCCTGGAGGAACGCCGGTAAAAAGGCGGACAGTTCTTCTTCGGTAAAATAGTCCCGGTAGTCCACCAGAATATTTTCATCCGGCAGTGCCAAAACCGTTTTGGGGTAAGCCACGAAGATGTCTGGCAGGGGTGCTGCACCGGGATCATGGTTGGCGGAGGCCAGGATGTCCTTGTGGATATTTTTGTTGTTGGATACCATGGAAACTTCTATCTGTATCCCCTGTTCCTTTCCCACCGTTTCATTGAAAGTCCTGATAAAATCATTCAGCGGCGAATCGGTCTGGGCCCCATACACATGCCAGATATTGAGGGTAATGGGCTGCTCTTTCCCTGCGGAAGTAAAAGCGCAACCTTGCAACAGCAGAACGCAGAGAAGAAAAAACACCGGCAATACCCTGCTGATTTTATATCTCATAAACGACCACCCCTGTGTGATATTTCGGTCACCTGTCCGCCCAAGTTTTCACAACAAACCTTGATTCAGGAAAAGATTTGTGTTTTAATGAAGGCACTGGAAGCGCGGCTCCCATGGCGGTCCGCGCAGACAGAGCGCTTGTCCGGCGGATGCAGGGTCTTCCCTTTTTCAGTCGCATTTACAATTATACTCTACCAGAAGCAGCCGTTTTTTGTCCCCCTCAATCCTCCGCAAATTGGGGGGAAAACAGAAATTTTACCAAAATCATCGGCCATACGACAGGTCAATCCATCAAAAAAAGGAACGTACCATGAAGAAATTGTTTGCATGCGCCCTTATCCTACTTTTGGCAGCCGGTTTGAGCGGTTGCCAAAAGGAAACCACCCTTTCCCCGGACGCTCCTGTTACCCTGACCATGTGGCATGTGTACGGCGAACAGGCGGATTCCCCCATGAACCGTCTGATCGACCAGTTCAACGAGACGGTTGGCAAAGAAAAAGGCATCATCCTTGATGTCACGGCGGTGACCAACACCTCGGTGCTCAGTTCACAACTTTTGGATGCCCACACCAATAAGCCCGGCTCTCCCCCCATGCCGGACCTTTTCTCCAGCAGCCCCAGTATCGTCGAGAAGATAGGGGTGGAACAGGTTCTGGACTGGCAGGATTACTTCAGCGAGGAGGAACTCTCCCACTTTGTGGGGGAATTCATACAGGAAGGAACGGTGCAGGATCACCTGGCGGTTTTTCCTGTATCCAAATCTTCTTTTGCCTTGTTCATCAACGGTTCGCAGTTTGACCGCTTTTCTGCCGAAACCGGGGTCACCTACAGCGATCTTGCCGACTGGAACGGCTTTTTTGAGGCCGCCGCCCGTTACTATGAATGGTCGGGGGGCAAATCCTTCTGCAGTTTTGACTATCTGGTGCGCACCATGGATTTGAGCGCCCGGGCACAGAGCGACGATCTTTATGCCGACAACGGATGGTACGACTTTGACAATCCGGTTGTCCGGACATCCTGGATGCAGTTTGTCCGTCCACTGATCCAAGGGCACATCTCCATCTCCGAGCCGTACGCTTCCACCCAGCTTACCACCGGCGAGGCGCTGACCGGCATCGGCTCCACGGCAGGGATTCTCTATTTCAACGACACCGTGACCTACCCGGACAACACCTCCGAGCCCACCAATCTGCGGGTGCTTCCTTTGCCGAAACCGGCGGGTACCCAGGGAATCATGCCCGTGACCGGCGTTGGGCTTTCCGCTTACCGGACCACCGAACAAAAGGCGGAAGCTGCCTCGGTCTTTCTCCATTGGTTCACCGAAAAACAGCGCAATCTGGAATTTGTGGTGGAAACCGGGTATATGCCGGTCAATAACGGAGCGTTCGAAGCCATTGAAGAATATTCGTTTTCCAGTGAGAGTTATCGGGACCTTTATGTGGCCATAAAAACCATGCAGGAAACCTACACACCCCTCATCCTGTCCACACAAGGTACCTTTTATGACAAAGAAAAAACGCTCAGTGGGGAACTGCGGCAGATGCAGTATTCCTGGCAGCAGCGTATCCTGCAAGGGGAATCCGTGGACAGTCTGGCTGAGGAATCCTGGGATCTGTTTTGTGCTGTCCAGTGAAGCGGGGCGTATCTATGCGTGTATTTCCTGACCTGCAATATTCCCGCCGGTCTTTGCGGTGGAAGTTATTTGGCTGGATGCTGCTGTTGACGGGGGTGCTGATATTCACCTTTGCCTCCGGCTTGTTCTTGTTTGGCCGATTCAGCAGTACCAAAAAAGAAACGGCGCAGACCCTTGCGCTGCAAATGGAAGTCTTTGAACGGGATATGGACTCCTATTGGGAGAAAACCGCCGTTCTGAGCCTCCAGCTCTCCCGGAAAATGACCGAGACACTGGAAGGGTATCTGGCAGAACAGCAGATCTCTTTTGGGCAGCTGACGGATGCGCCTGTGCACATTGCGGGCGTGCAGGACAGCGTGATGGAACCGATCTGCCGGTTTTTGCGGCAAAGCGACTGTTCCGGCGCTTTTGTGTTGTTGGACACCACCGTCAATTCCGGCCTTGCCCATTCCGATACATCCCGCAGCGGATTGTATATTCAAAAAGACGGAAACGCGGTAGACGATGGTCTGCTGCTTTACCGCGGGCTGGCAGAGGTGGGGGAAAGATATGGGGTGACGCCTCATCGGAAGTGGCGCCTGGAGTTTCAAAGCGACCTGTTCCCCAACTACGAGGAGATCCTTTCCAACGCATCTCTGCCGCTGGAAAAGGCGTACAGGGTCACCGATCTGTTCACCATTCCCGGGACTTCCGAACAGGCTGTCCTGATGACTGTCCCGCTGATTGGCAGCGATGGAACTGTATACGGGCTCTGCGGTTTTGAAATAAGCCAACGGTATTTCAAAATGCTCCACGGGCAGCCCACAAATATGCTCCATATGGTCTGCCTGCTGACCACCGGCGACAACGGCGTTCTGGATGCGGATTCCGGGCTGAGCTGCGGCGTTGCCGACGGGTATTATTTCGCCCCCAAAGGTATCCTGACTGAAAAGGACCTAGGCGGGGGGCTGACCCTGTTTTCGGGCGAGGCAGCCTCCTATATCGGGCTTGCGCGGGAACTTTTTGTTTCTTACCGCAATCAGACCATTACGGCAGCTGTACTGATCCCCAAAGAAGATTACGACCATGCGGTTTTTAAAAGTACCCTGCAGACGGTGCTTCTGGCGTTGCTGTTACTTTTTTTCACGGTCGTCTGCTGTTTCTATTTCAGCCGCCGGTTCATCGCTCCTATTTTAAAAAGCCTGGACCAGATCAAATCGGAAAAGCGCGGCGAGGAAAATTCTTCCATTGCGGAGATCGATGACCTGTTTGCTTTTTTGGCAGAACAGGACCGGGAACACGAGCATGACCTGGCGGTTCTGGCGCAGGAAAAGCTGAATGCCCAACAGGAAAAAGAGCAGCTTCAGAAGGCGCTGGACCGGGCCCGGGAGAAATATGAATCCGCCCAGGCCGAAATTTCCCGCCTTGCCTATGACAGAAAACAGGAGGTGGACCCCGCCGACTACCGGCAATTCCTGCACGGGATCGAGACTCTGACCCCCACAGAGCGCAAAATTTTCGACTATTATCTCACGGGCAAAAATGTAAAGGATATTCTTGCCCTTGCCGCTATCAAAGAAAGCACCCTGCGCTTTCACAACAAAAACATCTACAGCAAATTGGGGGTGAATTCCCTCAAACAACTGCTTCGTTATGCCGCCCTGATGCAGCAGGACGAAGCGCACAGCCACGCCTGATATCGGGCCTTGTTCCGGCAAAAGGGGCTGTGCCGAAACAACGCCCCTTACATTCTGCCCTTACATTGTCCCTGCCTGTGCAGGGGATAACCCAAAGCGGCGGCCCGGAAGAGTTTTCTTCCGGGCCGCCGCTTTTTTCTGTGCTTTTGTGCGTTTCTGTTTTGCACAAAAACAAGCCTGAAAAGAAAGCAGTATGCACTAATCAAATGATGTATTTTCCCAAAACCGGCAAGAAATACACAATCATGCAATAGATTTACCTTTCCCGACCTGTTATTGTGGAACCAGAGAAGCCGATGCCGTTATCGGTATACTGAAGGAGGAATCAACATGCAAGGGCGTATGGTTTTGAAGATCACCGGCATCCTGATGATCATCGCAGCCGCCTTTTCCATTCTGGCCGGCATTTTTGTGGGCGGGCTGGGCGCACTGGCGGCAGGGGTCGGGGCAGCCTCCGGCCTGACGGGCGCCTACTGGGCGGCGCTGTTCCTGACGCTGGTGGGCGGTATCTGCCAGCTGGTCGCCGGCATCCAGGGCGTGCGGTACAGCCAAAGCAGCGCAAGCGCCAAAACGCTGATCCTGTGGGGGGTGATCGTTGCCCTGTTCAACATCCTGGGCGCGGCCCTGAACACGGTGAACAGCGGCGAACTTTCCCTTACCCCCATCCTGACCGGCGTGGCGGTCCCGGTTTTGTACATCTTTGGTGCGGCACAAAGCAGCAAATCCGACAACACATAACACAAGCCATACATTCTCAAAGGCAAAGGAGTGAGTTCCATGGGACTGTTTGATAAGAAATACTGTGACATCTGCGGCGCCAAAATCGGATTGCTGGGCAACCGCAAACTGGAAGACGGCAACCTCTGCAAAAACTGTGCCGCCAAGCTCTCGCCCTGGTTCAGTGACCGCCGCCAGAGCACGGTGGCCGAGATCGGGGAACAACTTTCCTACCGGGAAGCCAACCGGGAAAAGGTTTCCGCTTTCCGCACCACCCGCACCCTGGGCGAGCGCACCAAGGTGCTGCTGGATGAAGACGCCGGGTTGTTCATGGTTACCGCTGCCAGAAATCTGGAAGAAGCCAACCCGGACGTGATGGCCTTTTCCGATGTGACGGGATGTAAGCTGGACATTGAGGAAAGCAGAACCGAGATCGAGTACACCGATGCCGAGGGGGAGCGGCACAGCTTTACCCCCAGGCGATATGCGTATTCCTACGATTTTTATATTGTGATCCATGTCAACAACCCCTATTTTAACGAGATCCGCTTCCAGCTGAACGGTTCCGCGGTGGACAACGACGAGGAAACACTGCTGGATGGGCCGGATGCCCTGCGCACCTCCCGCGGGGGGCTGCGGGCAAAGGCAGGCGCTATGCGCGGCGGCGCGGTTTCCAACGCAGAGGAAGTTCGCTCTAGTGTAGAATACCGCCAGTACGAGGCAATGGGTCAGGAGATACGGGATGCACTGCTTCAGGTACGGCAGCAGGTGCGGGAGGAAGCGGCGGCCGCGGCCGCCCCCAAAGCCGCCGTCACCTGCCCGTACTGCGGGGCCACCACCACACCGGATGCCAGCGGCTGCTGCGAATACTGCGGCGGCGCGGTACACGGTTGACGTCGCAACACACAGACATAAGAAAGGAGAAATCATCATGGCAAACAACAACGGCACGACCCCTGCAACCCATATCAGCGAGAAGGATTGGCTTGTCACCTTACTGCTCTGCCTGTTCTGCGGCGGCCTGGGTGTACACCGCTACTATGTGGGTAAGATCGGCACGGGTATTTTGTACACCCTGACCCTCGGCCTGCTTGGCATCGGATGCCTGATTGACCTGATCATGATTGCTACCGGCAAGTTCACCGACAAGAACGGCAATTGTATCCAAAAGAAGGGATAACCCCTGACCCACCCAGGAAGCACGGGCCCGGCCGCCCGGCAAACGGCGGGGCGGCCCATTTCTGCCCGGATCGGAGGAGAAAAGTATGAAACGGACAAACACCAGGCTGGTAAGCCTGCTGCTCTCCGGGGCAATGTTGCTGAGTCTCGCTGCCTGCAGCAAAGGCTCGGGCAAAAACGAAGACCCCAACCTGATGGAGCTGGGCGACTATACGCTGCTTTACAAAAGCGCCTGCATCATGGAGGGCTTCGAGGGCGTCGACGCCCTTGTCATGACGCTGGACTTTACCAATAACAGCGAGGAAAGCGCCTCCTATGTGTGGAGCGTCTCGGAAACGGCCATCCAAAATGAGGAATCCCTGGACCTGGCTACTATTTATACCAACCCGGAGACCTACGACGAGGTGATCAGCAACCAGTTTGTGGACGTGGCCCCGGGCGAGACCCTGGAGGTACAGACCGCGTTCCGGCTGCTGGATACCACCAACCCTGTCGAAGTGACTTTTGAGGAGTTCTGGGGCAGCAAGGACGGCAAAATCACCGTGGACCCGTCCACACTCAGCCGGGAGACCCCCGCAAACGGCATGACCTTGCCTGATATGACCGAGGATACCGGCGACATCGGCGATCCCCTCAACCCGCTCAGCTGGTGGAACGGTTCCTGGTACGGCTGGTGGATCATGACCGGCTGTTCGGGCTATTACGAAGGCATGGACGGCGAATGGTGGGATGTCTGCGGCGTCATTGATATCGGCGACGACTCTATGGGCACCGTCACCCTCTGGGACGAGGATTATACCCAGGATGAGCCCATGGCCGAAGCGGCGGTCAGCCTGACGCAAGAGGGAACCAGCCAGTACGGCACCATGATGTCTGAGGGCGGCTGGTTCACCAATATCGCGCTGGAGCATGCGGACTGGATCGTTGACCCGGGGCTGGTGGATTATCCCGACATGATCCACATCAACGGCTACTACGAAGACGGCGGCGATGAATACACCTACGATATCTATCTGCGCCCGTGGGGCATCTACTGGGACGATGTGCTGGAGGAAGACCTTCCCGGCACCTACTACGACTGGTATCTGCCCATGATCGAGGCCGGCAAGGAGATGCCGGGCGTCATTGGCGCCGATGCACCGGTGAGCAGCGGCAGTGCCGCCACGACAGCACCGAGCCAGTCCGGCACCGCGCCCGGCGGGGACGGCATCGTGACCCAGGAGCAGGTGGAAAAGGGCTATGTCTACATGAGCGAGGTAGCCAAGGACATTTACAACACCACCTACGAGGAACTGGCAGCCTACTTTGGCGTGGAAGGCCAGTTTGTGAAAGAAGAGTACAGCGACCACATGCAGGAAAACCGGCGCTACTATAAGTGGATCTCGTCGGAAAATTCCAACCACTTTATCTACGTCAACTTTGCGGAAAGAGAACCGGGGCGCTTTGTGGTATGTGCCTTTAACACCAGCGGTTTCTCCGGCAGCGAGGCCAAAGAAAAGTATCTGGATATTGTGAAAGCAGAAGCTGCCGAGGTGGACAAGGCGGCCGCAGCCAATATGCCTATGAAGGACTTTACGCTGGAGGTCACGCAGTTCGCCAAGGATGACGTGAAGGTGACGATCACCACCACCATCCCGGAGAGCGGCTGGTCCAGCACCAAGGACTCCCTGGTGGAGAACGAGGACCCCACAGCCTTCGGTGCGGGCGAGATAGTCTTTACGGTGCGGGATAGCGTGGAGAAGTTCGACAACAACAAGAGTTCCTTCAAAAACTACCAGGATATCGAGGACCGGGTCATCGGAGGGATCACTTTCAAGGGCCGCACCTATGAGTACATCGGCTACAGCTGGATCGAGTATGTGGCCCAGATCGACGAGGGCCGTGCGCTCTCCATCGGCCTGGCCAAGATGGACTGCTTCCCGGGAACAGCGCCGGACATTATTCTGAACAATATGCAATTTAAGTAAGGCGGCTTAAAAACATAATCTGATAGCATGGGAATGGCTCCCGCCCTGTTTGGGGCGGGAGCCGTTTCTTTACCGGGAAAGGAAGATGCACCATGAAACGAAAGTTCCTTCCGTCCGCCCTGCGCCCCCTGGCCGGCCCGCCTGGCACCGCCGCCCGCGGGCATCGCGGCGGCCAGGCGGTATATGGGCCCCCGGCCGCTGCGCTGCACAAGGGTCTTTCTCCCGGACCTGGCAAACCTCCCTCATCCACCCCCAAAAAGACACCGCGGCATACCCCTGCCATGGCGCAAAGAAACGGGAGCTTTTTCTATAAAGCGGTGATGACCGTGGTGGTGACTGTGTTGTTTTCCGGGCTTTTGGGCTGCGGCGGAACCGGGAAATCCGAGGAGGTCGTTTCCTTTTATACTTCTTCTTACGGGATGGCCAGAAACCCCGAATACGCCTTCGCCCTGTACCGGCAGGATGGCGCCTGGTACTTTTCCGCCTCCTGCCATGTAAACAGCCCCTACAGCCATGATACGTCCTTTGGGTCTTTCCCGCTCCCGGCTAAAGACGCTGCGGGATTCCTGGCGGCGCTGCGTGAGGAAGGCGAAATAGACCGGCTCCGAAACTATCGCACGCCGCTGCTCACACGCCTTCTGGCAAGCATCGTTCCCATAAGCGACGGATCGACGCGCTATTCCGGGATGACCTTTGCCGACGGCAGCAGCCTGGAACGGAATACCCGGGTCAGCGCCCGGGTGCTGGATTCTCTGTACAATCTTGCCGAAAAGCATTGCCGGGAAGCGGAAAGTGTGGAGATCCAGGCGGTTTCGATCCGCAGAGACAGCCCTGCTCCAGATGGTTCCTATTTCTTTACCCTGGAAACCGACGGATATGACTGGTTCCTGTCCTTTGGTGCCGTACCCGATGGCACCGGCGGCTATACGCAAGGGGAAAAATTGCGGCTCGAAGTCCACGATGAGGAGGAGATTCTTCGTATCATCAGGGAAGAGCAGCTTGTGGCAAGGGTGAAGCGGTATGAAAAGTCCGAAAACGAGGAAGAAACCGCTTGTGCCGACGCGACATACCAAACTTCGTTCCGGTTTGCGGATGGCAGTTCATTATGCGCCCCCATCCAGGCCGGCGCCGAACTGGTCGAGGCGTTTTATTCCCTGGCGGAACACTACTCCCCTTTGAGATAGGCGTTACTTGTTGGAAAGGAGATCTGCCATGAAACATCCAATACAGTTCAGGATATCTGCCCTTCTGCTGGCACTGATCATGGCACTGTCCCTTTGTGCCTGTGGGGTAAATCCGCAGACACTGCGGAATGCGCTGGAACGGACGCGGGCAGGCAACAGCCGGGACGAATCCCCCGAACCGCCGCCCCCGGAAACCAGCGGCGAGAAAATGCCGGACAAAGAAACGTCGTCCGCCGACATCGCCCTTGTGGCGCCTGACCCGGCCCCCGGATCGGAAGAAGCCCGGCAGTCTTTACTGCAGCTGCGGGACAGGCTGGATTGTTCCGGTATTCTGTTTGGCGTGGCCTATCTTGGCTATGTGGGCGGCCTGTTTGAGGAAGGTTTTGAAACCGGGTTTCCCCAGTGGCTGTGGGAAACCAACGAGGCTATGCTGAGGGCCTATCCCTTCATCGGGGAGATCGACGCCAATCATATGGCCGGCGGCGCAGGACATCTGTATTGCATCGTGCCCATAGACGAAAACGCCACGGTTGCCATCAACCGTGTGACCTGGAACGAGAACACCCGGACCGAAGAGATCACCCAGGTCCTGTATCGCTCCGAAACCGGGGAGCCGGTTTTGCTCTTTGCCAATCTCGACGACATCCCCTCCCAAGCAGACACCCTGGTCATCATCACCGACAACGAAGGAAACACCTGCCAATGGTATCCCACTCTGGACGAGCAAGGCTGCGTTGTGCCGCACATAACAGAGGAGGGAAACTATGGCTCTGCGGATTTTACGGAATATGGTTGGCAAGGCACACCGTCCGCGCTGGCGCCCTGGCTTGCGGACGGTTTCGAGGGCATGACGGCAGCCGGCCTGGCCGGGTGGGAAGAAGACCACATGAGCTGCTGGCTGATCCGGGCGCCGGTGGGAACGTCCGGGCGCAACGGAGAGTTTTTGCTGGTATTCTACCCCGGCGATGAAACGGGCGGCACCGCCGATCTGTACTGGAAGTACGAGGAGGCTACTTCCGTGGAAGGGGTGTGGAGCGGTTTCTGGTCTATTGAAACTGTCCTTGAAGGGCCAAGTTATGTGAACCTCACCCTGTTTCACACAGGGGGTGAAAGCGGCACCACGGGTGGCGCGACCTATATCGACGAAACATACCCCTGCCTGATCAGCCCAAGCGGTCTGGAACTGGTGATCGGTACGGGGGAAAACGGTGTTTGCCTGCCCTTTATGTCGCAGGATACAGACGCATATCTGCTGACATTGGACGAAGGATAGGGTGTATGGAACCCAACCACTATTGCACGGTGTGTGGACGTGGCGTACTGTAGCAAATTCCTGTGCAAACGGCGATACATTCTCCCTGTTTTTCGAAAAATGGGAAGCAGGTTTTCCCTAAAAGTGAATCATGCTATGATTCACTTTTCTTGAGCGAGCAGGAAAAATCAGCAGAGAGTGAATCATAGCATGATTCACTCTCCCAGCCGGTTTTACCACCGACCGGGAGGAAAGAGGGGGCCAAAAGTCCCCAACCTGCTGGCAGATGGTTTTGCTAGCATAGCGTTTGGATATCCAAACGCAAATTTTGGGGGCTCTCCCCAAACCCCTGTCTTCTGTTTCCAAACACATCGCCACAGCAATCGTACCTTGCAGTCCTCCCAGGCTGAGTCCTTACGGATAACGTTTACTACTGTAACGGCAAAGGCAGCGTTATAAACCTTTATTTTTGCAAATCAGTTGACTGACGGTCGGTGTACCGATATACTGGATGATAGAAGGAGGAAAATCGTATGGATCTGCAAGGCTATCTGGATAGCAAAAACATTACCAAATATCGCTTGTCAAAAATCAGTGGTGTTCCCAAAACAACCATTATAGATATTTGCTCCGGTAAGAGTTCCCTGCAGAAATGTTCTGCCCGGACCGTGCAGCAGCTTGCAAAGGCATTGGGGTGCACCATGGAATTCATCCTGTCTTTGGATGCGGTGCAAGGCTATGACAGAGAAAACGGTTTGCCGAAACGTAAGAACTACCTTGAACGCGGTTTGCCTGCCTATCTTCAATCTTCCTTGGAAAATATGATCGCTTCCTGGAAACTTGTGGACAATGGAAAGAAGGATTACCATTGGGATCTGAATTGGAGCGAACTGAATGCGGATATCAATTCGGCGGAGGTGGAACAGGAAATCTCTTCGGAACAGGCTTGGTATCTGCGTGAAAAGTATTTAAGGATGAAACGAGGTGATTGACCTGTGATTGATTTTACAAACCTACCTGTACGGAACAAGACATATGCTGGTGCAAATGGCAGCAAAATTTCCGTGCTATACAACAACGAACTGTATATGTTAAAGTTTCCTGCTGCACCTTCCATCAATAAAAACATGAGCTATGCCAATGGGTGTATCTCAGAATATCTTGGTTCCCATATTTTTGCAATCGTCGGTATTCCCGTACAGGAAACATTACTGGGAACGTATACCAAAAACGGAAAAGAAAAAATTGTCGTTGCCTGTAAGGACTTTACCTCGGGCGGCCTTGTATTGCAGGATTTTGCCTCCCTGAAAAATACGATTATCGACTCTGTCCACAACGGTTACGGCACAGAGCTCAGCGATATTATCAAGACCTTAGAAGAACAGCGCGCAATGGACCCCCAACAACTCAAGGACCGGTTCTGGGATATGTTTATTGTCGATGCCCTCATTGGCAACTGGGACAGACATAATGGTAACTGGGGATTTCTGTACGACAGCAGAACCGACGAAATATCGCTTGCGCCGGTTTACGACTGTGGAAGCTGTCTGTTTCCGCAAGCAGACGAAGAGATCATGAAAAGAACATTGGAAGATCCTGCAGAGTTGGAATTACGAATCTTTGAAAGACCTCTTTCGGGTATCAAAGAAAACGGCCAGAAAATCCAATATTTCAAGTTCATTTCCTCCCTGAAAAATCCGGACTGCAACAAAGCCCTAAAGCGAATCGTTCCCAGAATCAATATGAACCAAATTTATGGTCTGATTGAAACGACCCCGTTCCTATCGGAGCTGCAAAGGAATTTCTACAGAACCATGCTCCGTGCGAGAAAAGAAAGAATCCTGGATTTTTCTCTCCAAAAACTTCGCAAACGGGAACGCCTTCGGGAGCAGAGTCGTTGATTCATAGAAAAAGCCCAAATTTTGCGTAAAGCCAACGCAGAAAATTTCACATTTGGCGTGTATAGTAAAAAGTACTTTCGGCACCTTGAAAATTGAATATTCAGCACGATCGGTACGTTCCACGGAAAGAGAGCGAGAGATGTTGGCGCCAGGATGGCCGCTATGGTCGGAGCGATTCCACAACGATCCAAGAAAGATCCCATAAGCCACCGGGATCTTTCCGCCAGGACCTTTCCGGGGACATAATGATACGCAGGTTTCCCCACACGTCAGATGGGGCTGCACGTTTCAGGTTGCAATCTTTAGACCTCCAACGGTGCAAGTGAACGGGCGGTGGCGCCCTGCCGGTCGTGTTCCTACAGTCCGGGGGCGAGCGGCAAACAGGACTGCTACTTTTCTTTTAATGAATAGAAAACTTGCCTGTGCAAGTGATTTTTATAAAAGCGCGTTGAGCTGTATTTTTTATATTTTTTCAAAAGATATAAGGGGAAAGTGTACCCTTTTTTCAATCCACCATACCTACAAAGCACCCGGTGCCTTTGACAGAAATGTCGAGGGCACCGGGTGCTTTTTTTGTTTTTCAAGAAAGGAAATGTCTATGTCAAACGAACTCAAAACCTATACCCTCCAGGAACTCTACGCCCACCCTATGGAACCCATCTCCTGGCTGGCGGAAGGACTGCTGGCACCCGGCTTGTACTTCCTGGGCGGCTCGCCCAAAGTGGGAAAAAGCTGGCTGGCGCTGCAGCTCTGCCTGGCGGTCTGCCGGGGAGAACCCTTTCTCGGGTTCCGTACCCGGAAAAGTGAGGTACTCTATCTGGCATTGGAGGACGGGCCGCGGCGGCTGCACACCCGCGCATTGCGTCTGACCGAGGAAGCGCCCGCCGGTCTGCACCTTTGCGGCCATGCGCCCATGATCGGGCAGGGGCTGGAGCAGCAGCTGGATCAGATGCTGGCCGAGCACCCGGGCATCCGGCTGGTCATTATTGACACGCTGCAAAAGGTACGGATGGTTGCCGGTGCCAACGCATCCTACGGCAACGACTATCAGGATGCCGCCGCACTGAAAGAACTGGCCGACCGCTGCAACGTCTGTCTGCTGGTCATTCACCACCTGCGCAAAATGCCGGACGAGGACCCTTTCAACCGGTTGTCCGGCACCAATGGTCTGACCGGGGCCGCCGACGGCACCATCATTCTCATCCGCCAGAAGCGCCAGGAGGGAACGGCCCTGCTGACGGCCACCGGGCGGGATATCGAAGATCGGGAACTGACGCTGGAATTCTCCGACTGCTGCTGGAGCCGCAGCTGCTCGCCGGATGAGCTGCAGCTGATGTACCTCTTGCCGGCTATCCGGCAGCTGCTTGCCTCTGGCGAGTTTCTCGGGTCTGCCACAGAGTTGGTGGAAAAGCTGGGACAACAGGGCTCCTTATGGGGTCCGGCCCAGCTTTCCCGGTATTTGCAAAGCCACAAGGACGCCTTGGCGGCGCAGGGAATTTTGCTGGACACAAAGCGCAGCAACCACAAACGGTTTCTGTCTCTTTGCCTGACAGAAAGTGACACGGGTGACGGCAATGACGGTTGTGACAGTGGGGGCCAGGCACGGGATGTGCCGTCACAACCGTCATCACCGTCACTGTCGTCACAGGCGTCATAATGCAGGAGGGATGTACATGGCCTATATTCAACAACGCGGAGAAAGAAAATATAAAATTACAGTTTGTAATGGATACACCACGACAGGGAAAAAACGGATGCAGGCGCGCACCATTGATGTCCCCAAGGAGATTCCAAAGCGCAGTATCAGACAGTATGTCTATGCGGAGGCTGAGCGCCTGGAAAAACGATTCCGCACCGGCATCGACGAAAGTGAAAACACCAAGTTCGAGGCCTACGCAGAGCATTGGCTGGACAGGGCAGCCAAGCGATACAAAGCCAGTACGCTGGCCGGTTATCGAAAAATGCTGGAGGTGGCATATCCATATATTGGCGGTTTGCCGCTCTGCAAGATCCGGCCCATGGTCCTGGAGGAATTTGCAGAAGAACTGCGCAAGCGGCCCGGACGGGGCGGCAAGCCGCTGAGCGAAAACACCGTACATAAATATCTGGATGCCGTTTCCGCTGTGCTGCAGGACGCAGCGAAAAATGACATCCTGCTCTATAATCCTGCCCATCGGGTCGAAAAAGTCCGGGTGGAAAAGCCTCAGCAGCGCATTCCCCAACAATGGGAGATGCGAAAGCTCCTGCAGTGTATTCTGCAGGAGCCGCTTCTTTATAGGGTGTACTACCTGATGGCCCTCTCCACCGGCCTGCGACGCGGCGAGCTGTGTGCCCTTCGGTGGTGTGATCTGCACGGCGGGAATCAGGTGAAGATCCAACACTCCCGCAGCACGGTGGTAGGGCAGGGCGTACTGGAAAGTGACACCAAGAACCACCGCGCCCGCATCGTGGTCATGCCGCAGATCGTCTTCGATGAGCTGGGAGAGCTGTTCACTGAGCAGGCCCTTGAAAACAACGGGGCCGACTGGAACGGGCTGATCTTCCAGCGAAAAGGCAAGCCGGTACACCCCAATACTTTCAGCCACCATCTGCGGCGGTTGTACGATAAAAACGGATTCCCTGAGGAATACCACCTGCACACCATGCGGCATTTCTTCGCCACCTATCTGCTGGAACACGGTACCAGCAAGCAGGTGGCGGCCGACCTGCTGGGGCACGCAGATACCGCCTTTCTGGAACGAACCTACTGCCATCCGCAGGATATCTGCAAAGAGGAGGCTGCCGGGTTGTTTGATTCTCTGCTGGCACCGGCAGAGGAAGAATACTGTGCCGCCCTGGATGAATGAAATACCAATGCTTCTGTTTATCCGGCACACCCACAGTGAGGATTTTCTCTTTTGGGAGAATCCTCACTATTAGTTATGTTTGCAAACTTTTGGTGTTTTGCCCGGTTTGCACAAGTATCGTGGCCGTTCTTCGTTGGGTTTGGTGATAGCTTTGTATCGCAGAGGTTGGTATCCTTTGTGTCAATACACACAAAGGAGTGGTCAAAATGGCAAGCATCCGAAAACGAGGACAAAACAGTTATCTCATTGTAGTATCCCGCGGCTACGATTACGAAGGCAACCGGCTGAAAGCTGCACAGAAAACGGTACATCCACCGAAAGATCTCACGCCCAGCCAGTGCAAAAAATGGCTGAACGAACAGGCTGTTCTGTTCGAGCGGGAAGTGCGGCACGACCCGCAGCCGGTGAACCATGCCATGACGCTGGCAGCGTATACCGAACACTGGCTAAAAGACATTGCCCCTGGCAGGCTGGCAGCCAGTACCTATTCCCGTGACCAGCAGGATATCCGGCGCATCCTGCCAGCGCTGGGGCATTACAAACTGACCGATCTGCGCAAGGAAACCATCCGTGCCTTCTACGAGGCCATGCGCTCAGAGCCTAAACTGACGGATGGACAGCCGCTATCGGAACGGTCCGTGGAGGGACTGCACAACACACTGTGCAGCATCTTGTCCGGTGCCGTGGATGAAGGCTACCTGACCCATAACCCAGCCTGGCGGGTGTATAAACCTAAAGGCGTGCGCAAAGAGCGCCCGGTGGCCGACGAGGAAACGGTGCAGAAGCTGATCGCCGCTCTGGAAACACAAAGCATGAAATATGAAGTGTACTTCAAACTGGTACTGGCCACGGGGATGCGCCGCGGCGAAGCCTGCGGATTACGCTGGTCTGATATTGACTGGAGGCACCGGACCATCCATGTGCAGCGGACGGTGGTCAAACTCAGCGGACAGAAGATCTTCACCAAGGAGCCGAAAACCACAAGCGGCAACCGGAGGGTGTACATCAGCAAAGAGATGTGCAAGCTGTTGAAAGCGTGGAAGCAGGAATGTACCTGGCAGATGGAACAGGCAGAAGGGCAGACCCTGACGGAGGAAGATTACCTCTTCCGGCAACCGAGCGGCGATCCCATGGTCCCCACGACCTTTACCTTCCGTTTCAAGAAAATCCTCAAGGAAAACGGGTTGCCTCAAAACTTATCTGTCCACAGCCTGCGCCATACCAACGCCAGCCTGCTCATTGCCCAGGGCGTGGATGTCCGCACCGTGGCAGGGCTGCTTGGTCACTCCCAGCCCAGTACCACACTAGACATCTATGCCCACGCCTTTGATAAAACCAAACGGGAGGCACAGGAAAAGCTGGGGAAGGTAATGGGGTTGTAACAAGAAATACTGTTTGCACTGCGTTTCACAGTGTTCGTATCACAAAAAGAAACCAGGCAGTTGCTCTCAACTCGAGGGCGACTGCCTGTTTTTTATTCTTCGGTAATCTCCAGCCGGGCCAGCGCATAGTCGATGCACATCTGCACAAGCTCATTGCGGGAACGGCCTGTCCTGGACGCTACGTCCTCCAGCTTCGCCAGCATGGTGTCGGGCAGCCGCACCGATACCACCGTGGACTTTCCTACCGCGGGTTTGCGCTGCGGCACAATAAATTTATCCTCCTGCGCCATCGTGTACCTCCCGAGCATTTTGTTGTAGTTATTATGGCGCACATTGGTGTATTATTTATATACTACAAACATGTAATACATAATGTAATTAAGGAGGGTCTCCATGGACAACCGCGCACAAACTTGCTGCTTTACCGGCCATCGTCATCTGCCTGCCGGGGAGGAGGAAGCCATCTGGCAGCGGGTGCAGGAACATCTGATTCCTTTACTGGAGCAGGGTGTCCGTTATTTCGGGGTAGGCGGTGCGCTGGGGTTTGATACGCTGGTCGCGGAAAAATTGCTGGAACTGCGTGGGAAGTATCCGCAAATTCGGGTGATCCTGGTGCTGCCGTTCCGCGGCTACCAAAGCCGCTGGACAGCGGCCCAGCAAGCCCGCGCTGCGCGGATTGAATCCAGGGTCGATAAGGTGGTCTACTGCCGCGGCGCACCCAGCTGTGAGGCCTTTCTGGCCCGCGACCGGCGTCTGGTGGACGGCTCGACCTACTGCATCGGTTACTGCACAAGAGCTACCGGAGGTACAGCGTATACACTGCGGTATGCGGAAAAACAGGGATTACAAATATGGAATGCAGCACTCGTTTAAAATCCGAAACCTGCTTTTCAAGCAGGTTACTTCAAAGCGTCCCTTTTGCTCAACCGATAAATCAGAATGCCGGATATCATACCGCACAAAGCCATCGAAATCACACTGAGCAGGATTTCCGCCGGGGTGGATTCATAATACCCGGAAAGCGTGAACGCAGCCACCAGCGGATACAGTTTGGATATGGTTCCCAGGTTTCCCACGAAGATCGTGATGAACGAGTAAACTTCCGCTGCCAGAAGGCTGAGCCAGTAATCAAGCTTCTTTTCGGTAATGAAGCAGATAATAGGCAACACGGCGAAGAAAACGCAAATTCCATCCACCAGATAGATTTTGAGATAGTGCCAAAAAATCGCTGCCGTAAGGACCTGGGCATGAAAAGCCATTTCTACGGCAAAGGCTGCCAGAAACAGCACAAGATAGGTTCCCACGCTGAAAACTAGAATCACCATGACCTTGGCCACTACCATCTTGCCCATATTGACCGGGATGAGCAAAAGGGACTTCAGCACATCTTCCTGGCTCTCCCGGCAAATGATATAACTACCAAACAGCGCGATGATGCCCGGCAACGCATACATCGTTCCCAGGGACTGTACTCCGGTCAGATACCATTCCGGTTCCATGCCATACGCTTCATTTCCTCCGGCGAAAAAGCCCTGGGCTGTCACAATGACCAGTACCATGCAGAGCCCAAACAGTGCCACAAGCAGCATACGGGAACGGCGAAGTTTTTTCAATTCTGTCCAAATCATAACCTGCATTGTGTTTTCCTCACTTTTCCGAAAGTCCATGATAGGCGTAGATTCCAGAAGCCACCGCCCACCCTCCAAAACAGAGTACGGCAAAAAACGGCTGATAGGCACAGGGCATTATAATATTGGGCAGATCTCTTGAAATACAAAGGATGGCACAGGCAGAGGGAATCAGGTACGGGTTCGTCTGAGCAACGATAAAGCCCAGAAAAGCATAGATAATCGCTGCACAGCAAGGCAGTAGGTACCCCTTGTGCGATACCGCCAGCGCCAGAATCGGGATAACCGCCACCGCTTCCAAAACTGCGGCTTCGATTCCCTTATACAGAATGAATGCCATCATTTCTCCGTTCCAGGAAAGGAACCCGAAAGCCAGCCCGAACACAAAGGTAAAGCCCACCGCCAGCATCATAAAAGCAAGGGAAGCCGTCAGAACGACCACCCACTTGGCAAAGAGATAGCTTCCCTTGCTCATAGGGATGATCCACAGTTGTTTCAAGACGTCACAGCGCTGCTCATTATATACCAGCAAAGATGCCAAAACGCCCAGGATAGCAGGCAGAATCAGAAAAATATTAAAGGAAAACAGCGCCTGCTTGTATAAACCCATATCCGTCAGATAATCAGGATGGGTGGCAAAGTAGGAGAAGGTAATCGCCGGCAGCACCAGAGAGAGCAACGGCAAGACCCGTAAAAGTTTCCAGCGCCGCAGTTTGGAAAACTCGACGCGCACCACATTAAGCAATGCCTTCGCCTCCCGTGATTTTCTTGAAATAGTCTTCCAGCGTATCGTCTTTTTCTGCCAGTCCCGAAAGCCCCACGCCCTGCAACGTGAGTTCCCGCACAAGTGCCTCCCGGTCGATGGTGGTTTTAAAAATTTTGACGCTGGTTGTATCCTGAATGGAATATTCCCCTACCTGCAGAGCCATCTGCTGTTCCAGAATGCGGGCCGTTGCCGCTGTATCGGACACCTGCAGCAGAATATATTTCTGGTTTTTCTTTTTCAGTTCTTCCATCGTTTCTTCTTCCAGCAAAACACCGTGGTCCAGAATGCCGATGTCATCGGCCAGCATGGAAATTTCCGAAAGGATATGGCTGGAAACAAGAATGGTCTTTCCCTCTTTTTCGCTGAGGGAGCGGATAAAGGCCCGTACCTCCGCAATGCCGATAGGATCCAGGCCATTGGTAGGTTCATCCAGGATCAGCAGCTCCGGGTCATGCATAATGGCGTTGGCAATCCCCAGACGCTGTTTCATGCCCAAAGAATACTCCCCAAAGAGCTTTTTGTCCTTATAGGGTAATCCCACCACCTGCAGGGCGTGCTCCACTGCGTCAGGACGGATCGTTCCCCGCAGCTTGGCGAAGATTTCCAGATTTTCTGTCCCCGTCAGATTGGGATAGAAACCAGGTGTTTCGATGATGGCACCAATACGCTGAAAGACACTGCGCTCTCTGCGCTTCACTGGCTCGCCGAACAGCAGCGTTTCGCCAGAGGTAGCCGGCATCAGCTGTAAAATCAACTTCATGATGCTGGTTTTCCCTGCGCCATTCCGTCCCAGCAGGCCATAAATGTGGCCTTTGGGGACGTGCAGGCAAACATCGTTGACGGCGACCTGTTCCCCGTATCTTTTGGTCAGGTGCCGGGTTTCAATGGCATAGGATTCTTTCATGGTAAACCTCTTTTCCTTGTTCTGGTGAGGAAGATTTCTTGGAACTTGTGTTCAGTATACGCTTAAAATCTTACTTTCGCCTTATCAGAATCTTAACGAAATCTTGTTTTTCCCTCAAAACAGAGAAAAGGCTGATTCCGAAATTTTCTCAAAGCCCGGAACGTGATACAATACATACAATAGCCTCCTATGGCTGTGTTTACGAACTTCCAGACTGAGGACGGACCTATGGAATATATTCTGACAATTGACGATGACGAAGCACTGTGCAAACTGGTGAAGAAATGTATCGAAACGGAGCAGGTTCCCGTATATACTTTTCTGCGCGGGGAGGATGCGCTTTCCTTCTTCTATCAGAATCAGAGTGACTGTGTTCTGGTCATTCTGGACATCATGCTTCCCGGCATGGATGGATACAGCGTTCTGGAAAAGGTTCGGGCTGTGAGCAACGTGCCGGTCCTGATGCTTACCGCCAAAGATCAGGAAGAAGATAAGGTCGCCGGACTGCAGAACGGTGCAGATGACTATCTGACAAAGCCCTTCGGCCTGGCAGAATTGACGGCCCGCGTAAACTCCCTGGTGCGCCGGTATACGAAGTTCAATCCCCGCCATGAAGAGAATCAGCGCCTTCTGTTTCAAGATATGACCATCGACCCGTCGGCGCATTCGGTAGAAGTACAAGGAAAACTGGTATCTCTGACCGCCAGAGAATTTGACATTCTCCTCTTTCTGGCCCAGCACAAGGGGCGCATCTTTACCAAACAGCAAATCTATCAGAATATCTGGAAAGAGCCTTATTACCAGGATGACGGCAATATTATGTCGATCATCAGCAAGCTGCGCAAAAAGATTGAGCCTGATCCCGAGCACCCCTTTTATGTACTGACGGTGTATGGCGTGGGCTATCGCTTCAATGAAAAGGCATAAGGGAGAAGATCTATGCTGTCCGTGATTTGTATATTGTGTGCGGCGCTGGCCCTTTGGCTTGCTGCAACGCTTTTTCTCTGGCACCGGGAGCTTCTGGAAATCCAGAAAGCCCTGGAAGATATCGGAGCCGGAAACCTGAACCGCAGGATTGTAACCCGCGGTCCGCAAGCGATTCGATCCATTGGCTACGGTATCAACAAGATCGTACAGCAAAGCCAGCAGGGAGCCATCCAACAGAAGCACCACGAACAGGCCTATAAACAGCTGATCACCAATCTTTCCCATGACATCAAGACACCGCTTGCCTCCCTGACAGGCTATCTGGAAGCTGTAGAAAACGGACTTGTGGTAGGCCAGGAGAAGGAAGAATATCTGCAGACCGCCTATGAACGGGCCGGTGCCCTGCGTTCCTTTGTGGAAAAGCTCTTTGAATGGGTCAAACTGGATGCAGGCGAGCAAAAGCTTCAAATCGAACCGCTGGATCTTTGTGAGATTTCACGGCAATATGTTGCCGAATGGATTGGCCCGCTGGAAAGCAGCGGTTTCACCTATACGATTGAGATTCCGGAAGAGACCTGGCTGGCAGATCTAGATAAAAACGCCTACAAGCGTATTGTAAACAACCTTTGTGAGAATGTGCTCCGGCATAGCCACGGCACGCAGTTTCGTTTCTGTCTGATCCCTGACACCCGACAGGCAACGATCCGTGTCTCCGACAACGGCAAAGGCATTTCTGCCGATGATCTTTCTCACGTTTTTGACCGGCTATATCAATGCGATCCTTCCCGAACAACCCCCGGAAACGGTCTTGGCCTTTCCATAACCAAAGAACTGGTTGTTGCTATGGGCGGTACCATTCAGGTACAAAGTTTTCCAGACCACGAAACAACATTCACCATCTGTTTTCCGAAAGCAAAAGCGTTGCCTGATTCACAAGAAAGGCCTTTTGCCTGAATTTTGCAAACAGGGACTATACAAAAACAAAAACTGATAAAATAGCTCTCGTGCTGCCCAATGTACAAAATCAGCACGGAAAGGAGATTCCATGAGCTATCTTATCAGTTTTTTCGTGTCTGTCATGGCCGATGTTACCGCGTACATAGTCAAAAAATGGATTGACAAGCACTAAGCCGTGACAAAATAAAAAAGGTCGCTGTACTGCAATACAGCGACCTTTTTTGGTGCGGCCGGGGGGATTCGAACCTCTGGCCTTTGGAGTCGGAGTCCAACGCTCTATCCAGCTGAGCTACGACCGCACATTTATGAAAATCGTCGCTGGGACGAGATTCATCGTATAAAATTGTGAAAATCGGGTTGGTGGTCAATTCGTGGTCAGTCTACCGCGAACCACCGGGTAATGTGCCTGCTTTTTCACGTTATGCCGAGCAATTTCTTGCCGGTTGTCTAACGTGCCACAGTTGTCGGAGGCCAGTGCTCTATCCAGCTGAGCTATGATCGCATATATTGAGAAAACGCCATGCTGACATGTTCCGGAGGGAGAAAAAAACAGCTTTTTCTACAGAAAACAAACCGTTGTTGACCGGGTACATTTTGTGTGTTAGACTGGCAGTAGAACGTACAAAAGCAGGTGCAAAGCCGCTGTAAAAAGCATTGCAGATGGAACGAAAGATTACGCTTTAATCATATTACCACATTGCGGCGGCGGATGCAAGTATCAAAATCGTTTTGCGGCAATGCGAAACGGATAAAAATTAACTCTGTACTTAAGGTGTGTCTGGAAAGTCGAGCATTCAGTCTGTTTCAGATATCCCTTAGGGGGGATCTGAAACAGTCGAAAATATCGTCTATTTCTACAAACGCAGCGGGATTATGCGTTAAAAAGCCTTGGAATCCACAAAGGATTCCTGCGGTTCTTTGCCTTACATCCTGCTTGTGTTTGCGAAATATCCGTCATTTTCTTTGTTTTCAGATACACCTTAGGCAGAAATAAAAGGAGCAATATTATCATGACACCGGAACTGAACTGGTTGAGCGACCCGACTGTGTTTGCCGTGAACCGGCTGGATGCCCATTCGGACCATGTATGCTACCGTACTGTGCAGGAAGCCGCGCAGCGCCACAGCAGCCTGCGCCAGCCGCTGGACGGCATGTGGCGCTTTGTATGGAGCAGCTGCCCGGCCCAGCGCCCGGCGGATTTCTGGCGCGAAGGAGCGGATCTTTCGGGCTTTGGTACCATCCGTGTGCCGGGCCATATGGAGACCCAGGGCTATGGTCAGCTGCAATACACCAACACGCTGTACCCGTGGGATGGACGCAGTGCGCTGCGGCCGCCGCAGGTGGATCTGAACGATGACCCCGTCGGCAGCTATGCGCGGGAATTTGATCTGGATGCCGGGCTGCGCGGGCAGCGGGTATGCATCAGCTTTCAGGGTGTGGAACAGGCCATGTACCTGTGGTGCAATGGCAAGTTCGTGGGCTATGCCGAGGACAGCTTTACCCCCTCGGAATTTGACCTGACGCCGTACATCAAAGAAACCGGCAACCGCATCTGCGTGGAAGTGTACAAGCGCAGCAGTGCAGCATGGATCGAGGATCAGGACTTTTTCCGCTTCTCCGGCATATTCCGCCCGGTATACCTGTACGCCAAACCGGCGGTGCATCTGGCGGACATCTGGCTGAAAGCGGGCCTGAGCGAGGACAACACCACTGGTCTGCTGACCCCGGAGCTGAAGCTGGATGGAGAGACCGAAGGGGTCAGTGTGACTTTGCGCCTGACCGACCCGGAGGGCTATGCCCTGTATGAAGGCCCTGTGACGGGGGACACGATTGAGTTGGAGGGGATTCAGCCGTGGAGCCACAAGACCCCGGTGCTGTACCATGCAGAGCTGACGCTGAAAGATGCACAGGGCACCGTGCAGGAAGTGGTGCCCTATGACATCGGTTTCCGCCGCTTTGAGATGAAGGACGGCATCATGTGCCTGAATGGGGAGCGTGTGGTGTTCAACGGTGTAAACCGCCACGAATGGAACCCCGAAAAGGGCCGCGCTATTGATGCGGATGATATGAACGCCGCCATGGCCGTGCTGAAAGCCAACAACATCAACGCCGTGCGCACCTGCCATTACCCGGACCAGAGCCTGTGGTATGATCTGTGCGACAAAAACGGCATTTACATGATCGATGAAACCAACCTGGAAAGCCACGGCAGCTGGCAGAAGCTGGGCGCGATCGAACCCAGCTGGAATGTGCCAGGCAGCCTGCCGGAATGGAAAGACTGTGTGGTGGACCGTGCCCGCAGCATGTTGGAGCGCGACAAAAACCACGCCGCGGTGCTGATCTGGTCCTGCGGCAACGAAAGCTATGCGGGCGAGGATATTCTGGCCATGACGCAGTTTTTCCACGCCAAGGACCCCAGCCGCCTGGTACATTATGAAGGTGTGGTGCACAACCGCGCCTTTGCGGCCATCACCGATATGGAAAGCCGGATGTACGCCAAGCCGTGGGAAATCCGGGAATATCTGGAATCCAAGCCGGAAAAGCCGTTCATCCTGTGCGAATACATGCACGATATGGGCAACTCTCTGGGCGGAATGGAAAGCTATGTGAAGCTGGCGGAAGAATACCCGCAGTACCAGGGCGGCTTTATCTGGGACTATATGGACCAGGCCATCTGGCATACGGACGTCATGGGCCGCAAGGTACTGGGCTATGGCGGCGATTTTGGCGAGCGGACGACGGATTATAACTTCAGCGGCAACGGCATTGTATACGCCGATGGCGCAGAGAAGCCCGCCATGCAGGATGTACGCTACTGGTACGCCAGCCCGGCGGACCGTGCGGCGCAGGATGCCGCCAACGCTGCTGCGGCAGCACAGGCAGACCGTACGCTGGCCGAAGCCTGGCAGAGCCGCCGCGCCTACCCCCTGGTGGTGACCCAGGGCGACGGCAACCTGGGCGTAAAGGGCAAAAACTTTGAGATGCTTTTCTCCATTGCGGGGGCTGGCCCGGCATCGCTGAAGGTGAACGGCACCGAATGGCTGTGGCGCGCACCGCGCCCGGCGTTTTGGCGGGCCTCCACCGACAATGACCGCGGATGCGGCTTCCCGCTGCGCGCGGCGCCCTGGATGGCGGCGGATGTGTTTGTAACATATAACGGCATGAAGGTGCTGGAAGCAGGTCCCGACTGCGTAAAGGTGCAGTTCCAGTTTGGCATTCCCACTGTGCCGGGGGCCAGCGCAGAGCTGGTCTACACTGTGGAAGCACAGGGCGCATTGCGGGTGGATGCCGTTTACCACGGCGTAGCCGGTGCGCCGGAGCTGCCCTGTTTTGGTGTGAAATTTGAAACCTTTGCCCCGGTGACCCGCACGGTGTGGACCGGGCTTTCCGGCGAAACCTACCCGGACCGCTATAAGGGCGGTGTGTTCGGCTGCCATGAGGAAACCCCGCATGTGGAGCCACATCTGGTTCCGCAGGACTGCGGCATGCACATGCAGACGCGGCAGGCCATGCTGGAACAGCGGGATGCCTGCGGCCACACGACTGCCGCGCTGACCTTGCAGCAGGTGGATGCACCATTTGCGTTCAGCGCGCTGCCCAACACGGCGCAGGAGATCGAGGCGGCGCAGCATATTACGGAGCTGCCCGCGACCGGCCGCACCAGTGTGATGGTGCTGGGCGCAATGCGCGGCGTTGGCGGCATTGACAGCTGGGGCACCGATGTGGAAGAGCCTTACCATGTTTCTGGCGAGGAAGACCACAGTGTAAGTTTCCGCATTGTGCTGTAAACGTGGAAGTTAGAGATTAGAAGAAACGGACAGCCGGGGCGATTGGCCCCGGCTGTTTCTTGGTGGGATGGACAGGCAGAAAAAAGTGTTTGCAAGGCGGGGGAGTTTAAACCCCAAAGTGTTGTTGGGGTTATAGGTTGGCGGGCACACAATGTGCGCCTCTCTATGAGAGAATAGGGCACACGAAGCGGGGGGATACATTGTGCGGCGTTTGGCACCCAGCAGAGCAGGGGGAGAAAGTGAAAGGATTGTAAATTGTGCGCCAAAACAGCACAAAGCGGAAAAAAGCGTGGACAGGCACCGGCTGTTTGTGATATACTTAAAAAATACAAAATAGTTACAAAGTGGGCTGGTGCGCGGCATGTGCCGGCCTATGTGGAGGTGTATGGTTACGGAAGCCATTCGGAGCCGTATGGTGTGGGTCATCACAGGGGTACTGGCGCTGCTGGTGCTGCTGGCGCTGCCTGCAAAAGCGGAAAGTGCGGACTATGAAACAACGCTGGACCGCTTGGACCGCCTGCAAGCGCTGGCGGAACAGTATATTGAAGAAAAGAACAGCGGCGATGACCCCATTGACCTGACTTTGAGCTTTACCCGTGTGGGGGATTATAACACGACCGTCTGGCAGCTGACGGCGGGCACCCGCGATGGCGAATTTGAAAAGTACGCCACCGATGCAGACCCGGACCTGTGGGATTTGCAGGGGATGAACACCGTGGAACTGCCCAACGGGCAGGACATTGATTTCGGCCACCTGCTGGCGGCCATGAACCTGGTATACCGCGGCATGCCCATTACCGGCAGCTGGGGCGGCGACTGCATGCAGCTGGCGCAGGTGTATGCCGGGCAGGCCAGCGATTCAGACGGCTATGCCAGCCTGATGCAGCAGACCTTTGCCATTGAGGATGACGGCAGTGCTTCCAAATTTGGCGACCAGGACCTGCGCGCTGACTTGGACTCCGTTGTGGCAGGGGCCGAGCTGAAAAGCGGCAGCAACGTTGCCGATGTGCTGCGGAACTATTACACCAACCTGACGGATTACGACCGCTGCTACCAGTTTATTGCCATGAGCTTTGGCAGCATGAACACCAGCGACAGCGAAGCGTTCCGCAACAAGGTGTACAGCACCATGACGGCGGATGCCGGCATGCAGCTGCTGCTGTATATGAACGGCATGTGGTCCAGCAGCGGCTGGCAGGTGGATGCCGATGCAGAACCCGCCCTGCGCGGTGCCTGCAATGAACTGGCTGATTACCTGAGCCGCGCTGTGAACGGCGAAAAGGTCAAAAGTGCATCCAGCACCCTGATGCACACGATGGCTGGGCAGGCCCTTGTGGATGCCCTGAATGCACTGGGAGATGGGGAAGCAGCTTCCGCTGCACAGAGCGCACTGGAAGCGGATTCCGGCGCTACAATATCGACCAGCAGCGGGGACGCTGTGGATGATGCCCTGAACACCGCAACCGAAAAGCTGAAAACGGATTTTAACGCCCAGGCCTTTGAGCTGGGGCTGCTGGTATTGGGCGCTGCCGCCCTGTTGGGCATGGTGGTGTGCATTGCCATGCTGATCAGCCACCGCAGCAAACGCAATCGCTGAGCCGGGCAAACGAAAGAAAAAGGAATGGGGCGCTGCCGGGTGAAACGGCAGCGCCCCATTTTATGTGGAAAGAAAGTAAAAAGTGAATGGCGGAAATCAAAGTTCGCGGTAGGTGACCTGTTCCATCAGCTGTTGGATGGTTTCCAGGCTGGCAGCCTGAGTACCGGTGCACATTACGCTGGCGGCACCGGCGGCAGTGGAAAGGCGCAGCGTTTCTTCCAGCGTCAGGCCGCGCTCTTCGGCAACAGCCAGGGCGGCGATGACGGCATCCCCGGCACCAACGGTATCCTTGACGGGAACACGCAGGCCGGGCACAAAGATGGTCTGCTCCGGCAGAACATGCAGCATACCGCGGCTGCCCATCGAGACGATGACCTTTTGCACGCCGGTCTGCAACAGCTCACGGGCGGCGGCGGTCAGCTCCTGCTGACTGTCCAGCGCGCGGCCCATCAGGTGGGAAAGCTCCTCGCTGTTGGGCTTGATGAGGAACGGCTTTGCCTTAACGCCCTCCACCATGCCGGCACCGTCAGAGTCCAGAATGACCTTGGCACCTTTTTCGCGGCAGGCATCGCCCCACACGCGGTAAGTGTCGGCAGGAGCATTCACCGGCAAGCTGCCGGCCAGCACCACGATATCGTCGTGGCGCAGCAGCTTCAGCAGGTGGTCCAGCAGGCTTTGCAGGGTAGCCGGGTCCACGGGAACACCGGGTTCGTTGATCTCGGTGCTGGTGTGGGCGATGGGATCCACCACTTTCAGATTGATGCGGGTGTTGCCCTCAACGGGCAAAAAGTCACAGGTCATGTTCAGGCCGGACAGAGCTTCGGAGATCATCTGCCCGGTGCTGCCGCCCAGAATACCAAGGGCGCGGCTGGTGCTGCCCAGTGCGGCAACTACCTTGGAGACATTGATGCCTTTACCGCCCGGATCGGTGCGGATGGAAGCAATGCGGTTTACGCCGTCCGTGGTAAAGGAAGGAATTTCAACGGTTTTATCCAGTGCCGGGTTCAGGGTGACAGTATAGATCATGAAAATGAGCCTCCTTATGGGGAGAAATGTCAGAATAAGGGCAGTGGCAAAGGCGATCGATAATTGTCAATCTTTTATCATTATACGCTGAATTGTGAAATATCGCAAGTAAAAGCGCGAAAATCAGAATAATCTTAATAAACTGTTTACACGGAGGAGAACAACATGGCACAGGGAATGGAACTATTGGATAACGGCACCAAGGTGTTTACCGGGCCGGGGGCAGCCTTTGGTACGGACGCCTTGCTGCTGGCCCGGTTTGCCATGCCGCGCCGCAAAGAAACAGCGCTGGACCTGTGCAGCGGGTGTGGAATCGTAGCGCTGGCCTGGCACGATGCCGGGCACCGCGGCCCATGCACAGCGGTGGAGCTGGATGCCGATGCTTCGGCCCTGTGCCGCCGTGCTGTGCAGGAAACGCCGGGGGCAGAGCATATTACCGCTCTTTGCACCGACCTGCGGACGTTCTGCAAAAGCGGCCCGGAACAGGGGAAATATGACTTCGCCGCCTGCAACCCGCCCTATTTTACCGGCGGATATGTCAGCCCGGATGCCCGCCGCGCCACGGCCCGGCATGACGGCAGCTGCACGATGCAGGATGTTGCCGCCTGTGCGGCCCGTGCCCTGCACGATGGCGGCAAGCTGGCCCTATGCCACCGCCCGGAACAGATGGCGGCGGTGTTTGCCGCGCTCTGCGCCGTTGGGCTGGAGCCCAAGCGGGTGGCTCTGGTGCGCAAGGATGAACACAGCAAACCCTGGCTGTTTTTGGTGGAAGCCCAGAAAGGAAGAAAGCCGGGGATCCGGTGGGAGGAGGACGTTTTAACGGGGAATGGGGTTAGGTACGGGAGATGATAGTTAGGAGTTAGGAAGTAGGAGCTAGGAGTTGGCGGCGGGGCGAAGCTGCGACGCGGGGAAAATGAGGAATCGGATTGGGGACGGGTACAAAACGGGATGGAAAAGGTTCCGGGATGTGCAGTGATTCCCTAAGACAATACCGCATAATTCTAAGTGCCGATACGGCGAGCGAGGTGCGGCAGATGCCAA
>OIWK01000569.1_pt1 | contig 39390 bp, 35 predicted proteins | sample 1587401 | NCBI WGS metagenome assembly OIWK01 (sample SAMEA3888911, study PRJEB22519) | human gut metagenome | biome: human gut; feature: human-associated habitat; material: faeces | place: Denmark | collected 2009 | reverse complement strand
GGCCGATGCATATGTTCCATCTGCCGATGCTGCGTGTCGGTCGTTACATGGCAAGTCCGGAGTTCTTGTTCATCAAGCGCGCGATGGACATTGTGATCTCACTGCTGGCACTGGTGATTCTGAGCCCGGTGCTTTTGATTACGGCCATTGCAGTCAAATCCGATGGTGGTCCCGCCTTCTACAAACAGGTGCGCCTGACCAAGGATGGCAAGCAGTTCGAGATTCTGAAGTTCCGCTCCATGCGTGTGGATGCAGAAAAGGATGGCGTGGCACGTCTTTCCACCGGCGACAAGGATGATCGTATTACAAAGGTCGGTCACATTATCCGTGCCTGCCGTTTGGACGAGCTGCCGCAGCTGTTGAACATCCTGAAGGGCGATCTGTCCGTTGTTGGTCCCCGCCCGGAGCGCCCGGAAATCGCCGCCCAGTACTGCGAGGAGATGCCGGAGTTTGCACTGCGCTTGCAGGCCAAGGCTGGTTTGACCGGCTATGCGCAGGTGTACGGCAAATACAATACCACCCCCTACGATAAGCTGCAGATGGATTTGATGTACATTGCACATCCCAGCCTGATCGAGGATTTGAAAATTATGCTGGCAACCGTGAAGATCCTGTTTATGCCTGAAAGCACCGAGGGGGTAGAGGAAGGACAGACAACTGCCATGGGCGGCGGAAATCATTGATTTCTTGCCTGCTGGATGCCCCTGTGCCAAAACGCAAGGGTCAATGGAAGCAACGGGAATGAAATAAAACGGCTCAGACTCTTTGAGATTGAGTCTGGGCTGTAATCTTTGATATGCGGAGAGGAAGAGAAGATGGAAACTACGAAGCAGCCACTTATTACTGTTGTGATGCCGAACTACAATGGTCACCGTTTTGTAGAGCAGGCAATCGACAGTGTACTTAATCAGACTTATCCCAATTTTGAGCTGCTGGTAGTAGATGATTGCTCGAAAGATGATTCATTAAGTCTCATCCAGCATAAGGCGCAGAGCGATAAAAGAATTAAGGTCATTGCGTTGGAACATAATGCAGGCGTGGCAAATGCAAGAAATGTCGGTATTAAAGAGGCAAGGGGAGAGTACATCGCCCTTCTGGATAATGACGACCTGTGGACCGAAGACAAGCTGGAGCGCCAGCTTGCACTTGCGAACAGCGGCGCAGATATTGTCTATTGTTCGTATGACTTTATTGATGAGCAAAACAAATCCATAAAGAAACCATTTATTGTCCCACAGCAGACGAACTTTAATAAAATGCTGGCATCAAGCGTTATTAGCTGTTCCACAAGTTTTATCAAGACAGAACTGATGCAAGCGCATCCTTTCAACTCAGACTTTTATCATGAGGATTATGTCCTGTGGATGGAATTGCTCCGGGTTTGCTCAACTGCATACGGTGATCCGAAAGTGCTGATGCACTACCGTCAGGTTACTGGATCGAGATCAAACAAAAAGAGCAATGCGGCAAAGGAACGGTGGAACACGTATCGTAAGGCATTAAAACTCAATGCCGTAACAAGTGCGTGGGCGTTTGTGAGATATGCTGTGAAGGGTGTAGTCAAGTACTACCTGTAAGTAGAGGTTTTTATATGAAGTACGTTTCATTTACGTTTGATGACGGCAGAAGAGATAACTTTACCTGTGCATACCCTGTTATGAAGAAGTATGGTATCCCCGGCACGCTGTTTTGCACAACCGGTTATATAGATGGAACTTGGCAGAAGGATGAATCCTGGCATAGTGCAGGCGAAGCAATTCATGTGGATGAATTGAAAGAACTTCAACAAAATGGATGGGAACTTGCCCTTCATGGAGACAAGCATACAACAGAAGTTAATGATTTGCTGTGTGCATCTCAGAAGATGACGCAGTGGGGATTTTCAACTCGACCGATTGGCTTTTCCATGCCTAATTCAAATATTGGCAAGGAAAAGCTCGATGCAGTTGTTGATACTTATTTAGAATCGGAGCTGCTGTACATCCGGGCAGGAAGAAAGATTGACACAAAGAGTCTTTCTGCAAAGATTCTGTTTGCATTATACACATACGGGCATATGCAGTGGGCCTATAATCGTTTCAATAACGAAAATTTGACGGAATTGACGACTATCGACAGGAAGCAAATATATTCCGTTGTTGTTCGTTACAAGGATGATCCTAGGATGATTGCAAGGTTTATTGAGCAAATGCCGGATAATACTTGTGCGGTTCTAATGCTCCATAGCATTCTGCCGGAGGATAGTCAGTACTATGGAACGGATCCGTGGAACTGGAGCCTTGTGCGGTTTGAAAGGTTCTGCGAAAAAATTGACAAGCTAAGAAATGCTGATAAGCTCCGAGTGGCAACGCTTGAGCAAATTGTAAATGGAAAATTGGGAAGATGAAGAGGTATGGGGATGGAAACGATAAAGAACCCAGTCATCGTGTGGAGCATTGATGATTTTAATACTTTAGGCTTACTGCGTGAGTTAGGGCAGAGCGGACTTGACTTAGTTTTCCTTATAAAAGGAAAAGCAGGTTATGCCTCTAAAAGTAAGTACTGCGTGAACTATGTAGAAACCGAGTCCATACAGGCTGGTTACGAATATCTAATGGCAACATATAAATCGGCAGACTTTAAGCCGGTTCTTATTGTTGCAAGTGATGAAATCATTACCTTTGTTGATCAGCATCGTAAAGAAATGGAACCGCTCTTTATCCTTCCGGGGACAAAAGAGCAGGGGAACATTGAAAAGTATATCGACAAGAATACCATGACGGCTTTAGCTGAAGATATTGGGATTCTCTGCCCACAGTCTAAAGAAGTTCGTTGGGATTCCTCAATAGAAGGCGTGAAATATCCGTGTCTGATTAAGCCAAGCCATCAGACAGAAGGTCATTATAATGAGTTTAAATTCAAGATTTGCCAAAATGAAAAGGAACTGAAGCAGACACTGCGGTTTGTACGGCATGAGTCGGTGTTTATTTTGCAGCAGTATATCCAAAAAGAAAAGGACCTCTTGGTATATGGCGGACGTTTGTATGATGGCAAAACCGTTATTGCAGGCGCTATGATTCGCGATCGCTTGGCGGATAGTGGTTCATCATCACACGGATATATTACTTGTGACGTGCCTAAATGTGCAGATACCAGAAAGATAGCTGAATTCCTAGAAAAGATTGACTATTATGGTCTGTTCAGTTTTGAGTATGGCATGATAGGAAACAAAGCCTATTTCTTTGAAGTGAATCTGAGAAATGACGGAACCTCACATTATTTCTTCCAAGCTGGTGCAAATATTCCCTTGGCCTACGTGTATAGCTGCGTTGGTAAGGACTATTCAGAGATCCCGGTAAAAACTTCCAAGAAGGCTTGGTTTATTGATGAGGTCTTTGATGTTGAGAACGTAATAAAAGGTGTCATTTCAAAAGAACAGTGGAAAAAGGAAATGGCGGAAGCGACAATCTTCAAATATTACGATAGGGAAGATCAGGAGCCGTGGAAGACTGTAAAAAAGACAAGAGTCAAGCAGATTGCACAGGACTTCCTTTTGAAAAAGTATCGGCTCTATATTGTCGCTCTTTTGGATAAATTTGGACTGCGGAAATAAAATTAACCGGATATAAAGGAGATAACAAAAATGAGAGTACCATTTGTAAGCTTCCTTCCGTTGGAACATGAACTGGACAAAGACTTGCGTAGCGCATTCGATCGTGTATACACTAGGTCTTGGTATATTGAAGGTGTGGAAGACGAGAATTTTGAAAAGTCTTTTGCACAGTATTGCGATACCAAATATTGTGTTGGTGTTGGCAACGGTCTTGATGCTTTGATGCTTGCGTTAAAGGCATTGAACGTTGGCGCTGATGACGAGGTTATTGTACCCTCGAATACATACATTGCAACAGCACTTGCAGTTACATATGTTGGCGCAAAGCCCGTCTTTGTCGAACCCGATATTAGAACATTCAATATCGATCCAAATCGAATTGAGGCGGCGATTACAAATAAGACAAAAGCAATTATGCCGGTACATCTCTACGGGCAGGCGTGTGATATGAATCCAATTATGGAGATTGCTAGAAAGCATAATCTTTATGTAATTGAAGACTGTGCTCAAGCACATGGAGCAACGTATAAGGGAAAGAAAATTGGATCCTTTGGTGATGTAGCAGGCTTCAGTTTTTATCCAGGGAAAAATCTTGGTGCTCTTGGCGATGCAGGCGCAACGGTGACTAATAATAAAGAAGTGGCGGACAAAATTCGTGCTTTAGGAAACTACGGTTCAGACTATAAATATCATCACATCTATTTGGGAAATAATTCAAGATTGGATGAAATGCAAGCAGCATTCCTCTCAGCGAAACTACCCCATCTGGATCAAATCAATGTGGAGAGGAGAAAAATTGCTAGTCAGTATTTAAGCGGTATTACGAATACGGAAGTAGTGCTTCCATTTGTTCCGGAGTACACTACTCCAGTTTGGCATATTTTTGGCATCCGCTGTAAGAGAAGAACGGAATTGGAAACTTTCCTGAATGAGAGAGGAATTGGAACAAATAAACATTATCCTATTCCTATGCATCTCCAAGAATGTTATAAAGCTCTCGGTTTTAAGAAAGGTGACTTTCCAGTTGCAGAAGAAATCAGTGAAACTGAGCTGAGCATTCCAATGTATTACGGAATGACTGATGCTGAAGTTCAGTATGTAATTGACACGATCAATGATTTTAAATAAGGAGCAACAGAAATGTATTTGAGAAAACTTGAGTTAAAAGATGCGCAGGCAATGCTTTCTTGGATGCATGATGAAAGTGTTGTGGGTCATTTACATACGGATTTTGCTTCTAAGTCTTTGGCGGATTGTGAAAAGTTTATTGTTGCGTCACAGAATATGGAGAATGATGCACACTTTGCAATAGCATCTGACGAAGATGAGTACATGGGTACGGTAAGTCTAAAGCACATTGATAGAGACGGAGGAACAGCAGAGTTTGCAATAACAGTGCGCAAGGAGTCTATGGGGCGCGGGTATTCATGGTTTGGAATGGAAGCAATTTTGGAGAAGGCATTTTCTGATTTCGGGTTGGAGAGTGTTTATTGGTGCGTATCTCGGAAGAATAAAAGAGCTGTTCGTTTTTATGACAAGCATAATTTTCATGAGGCATTGGATATTCCTGCTGAGGTTCTCAAAAGGTATACAGGAGAAGATGATTTAAAGTGGTATTCAGTCCTCAAAGGTGATGTGCTTGATAACAGGAAAAAGGTCGCAGGATGTGATGTCATCAGGATTAAAACAATTCCTACAGTAGATGCCGGAGAGTTGTCGTTCTTTGAGGCAAATCATGATGTTGGATTCGATATAAAGCGGATTTATTATATTTCAAAGGTTCCGGAGGGAGTTCGGCGTGGATTTCATGCGCATAAAGAACTCAGACAGTTGCTGTTCTGCCCTTATGGAAAAATACAGCTGATTCTGGAAAACGAACTGGGACGTGAAGAAATTGAACTTAGTGACCCCTCAATTGGAGTTGTAATTGATAGGCCAACATGGAGAGAGATGCTGTGGTTGCAGAAGGATTCTGTTTTATGTGTTGCGGCCTCGGATTATTATAAAGTGGATGATTACATCAGAGACTATAAGGATTTCATCGAATATATCAATTGCAGGAGAAACAAATGAAAAATGGGTTGTTGACATGTATTGTTCTGACATATAGAAACGGTGAGTTTCTATTTGAAACCATAGACTCCATTCTGATGCAAGACTATCCGCACATTGAACTTATTGTCGCAGAAGATGGTGCCTCAGACTTTAATGCAGAAACCATAAAAAAATATATTGAGAAGAATAAAAAAGAAAACCTGGAGAATTTTGTTATATATTCAAATTCTCCCAATCTTGGCACAGTGAAAAATGTAAATAAGGCGCTCCGCACATCTCAAGGAGAATATGTAAAAATTATTGCGGGGGATGATGCCTATCCAGACAGTGATACTTTCTCAAAACAGGTTGCGTATTTACAATATAACGAGGGACTATTTGTGGCTGGAGATACGATTTCCTGTGACGATAAAATGAATGAAAGATATAGAGTAGGGTTCTCTTATTGTAAAAATAATCCGCTAAATGGTAGTCGGAAGAAACTATACCGTTATTTAGTGCTTAAAGAATTGGGATTGCTTGCCACACAGGTGTGCTGTTTCCGTAGAGCCTTCTTTGAACAGCTTGGATACTACGACGAAAGATATATTTTGCTAGAAGATATGCCAATGGAGAAACGTATTGTCTTGAGCAATACAAGAATCAACTATTTTCAGCATCCTGCGGTTATGCATCGAGGAGATGTAGGTACGTCTACTAGCTCGGAAGCGTTTGACTCAAGGAAGTATAAGTATTATCTCGATCTCTTCCATGAAGCAGAAAACAATTATGTTGTAGATTCAGGGGTGCTAGGTGCATTCCCGGCGTATATGAGAAAACGTCTGTGCAAGTATCGATTGGATATGTGCAAACTGAATGAAAGGGAAAACTCAAAAAAGCAGAAAATCGTTTTGACCTTGAAAAATGTATTTCCACTACTATGGCATATCTCAAAGCATAAAAAAAGTTTGACCACATATGGAAAAAGCTTCTTATCAACGTTGAGTGGGAGAAAGTAATGAAGCAATTAGTGATTCTCTTTACATATTCTTATCCATATTCGCCTCCAACGGAGCAGTTTCTGCATAAGGAAGTTGAGGCATTTGCGGCACGCGATGATGTAAATCTACATATTGTCACAATGGGACGTAATGTGGATATTAAAAAAAAATATGACTCCTTGCTGCGAGATGATGATCGAGAAATTCTACTTAAACGGCGTTCCAAGCTCTTTGAGATCTTGTCTGGGATACCTAAATTGATTGTTGAATTTCCAGATGTTGCACGGGAAGTTGGCTATCTGTGCTCAACGAGAGCTTTTTCTGATATTAGCAGAACAGTGCAGCAGTATATACAGGCGAATGCTTTCTTTAAGGAGTTTCTTTCTCAGTACCCTCTTGAAAATGCGAAGGGCTATGGTCGCATTATTTTATATTCCTACTGGCTCGGAACAAACTCGATTTTGTCATGTATGCTGAAAAAGTATCTGGCGAAACATCTCAAGTGCCCCGTACTAGCCGTATCTAGAGCACATGGAATGGGAGACTTATATTTTTCGGAAGATGTTGCGTTTCGACCTGCACTAAGGATGCTTCAAGACGGGCAGGATATGATTTTTTCCATTAGCGCAAACGGGTGCGATGTTTTGAAGAAACAAGGTTTCAGGAATGTCAAGCTTTTTCGTTTAGGAGTGAATCGTTCTTTTGGGTTTTCTTGCCTCAACAAGAACCGTTCTTTAATCGTTAGCTGTTCATCTGTCGATGATAATAAACGGGTAATTGATATAGCGAAGGCCATCTCAAATATTCGCGATAAGGACCTACAGTGGGTCCATTTTGGTGGCGGCGTAAAAGAAAAAGAACTTAGAGAATGGTGTGATTCGATGATGCCGCCAAATATCCGATATAGGATAAACGGCGTAACACCTCACGAAGATATAATGCAGTTCTATGCTGACAATCACCCAGTGCTGTTCATTAACTTGTCGTATGTCGAGGGTATTCCAGTATCAATTATGGAGGCGTTTTCCTACGGAATTCCGGCACTTGCAACAGATGTGGGGGCAACGAAAGAACTGGTAAAAAATCAGAACAATGGATATTTGATTAAGCGAGATTATATGATTGAGGAAGTCTCGGATACGATTAATCGATATTTGGCGCTGAGTGATGCGGAAATTAACCAGTATCGAGAAAACGCTGAAAGAACATGGAAACGGGAATATCAGGAAGAAAACTTTACATCGTTTGTTGAGGCACTACTAGGTATAGAGGAATGAATGTGATGCTGACCAGCAGTAATATATGTAAGAAACTATATGTGGCGTTGTTAGCCATGTATTTTGCTACAATCCCCATTGAAAATGTCCTGGAGACCGGGCATGGATCTATACATAAATTCTTGGGAATAGGTATTTTAGCACTTGCCGTTCTTCTTATGGATTTTAGACATTTTAAGATCGGTGAATTGAAATATTTGTTGATATTTGTTGGAATTTGCGGGTTGTCTCTTTTTTGGACCTTTAGGGATACCGGAAATGATTATTTGAGGACTGTTCTTTTCTTAACTTTCTTCACAGCTATTGTTCTTCAGGTGAACCTCACGCATTCGGAATTTGAATTCTTGCGGTTTGCTATTTGTACAGTTTCAGCGATTCTCTCTGCAATGATGATCTTTGGCAAAAAATATCAAGTAGTTAGTTTGGTTGACTCTGGTAGATATACATTTGGCATAAATGGAACAGAAGTAGACAATAACAATTTTTGTCTGGCTCTAGCTTTTTCAATCTTGTTTGTGGTAGATTATTTGGCAAAAAAAAGAGGAAAGTTTAAGCTGTATTATATTGGATTGGCGGCCTTGTCTCTGGCAGCAATGCTTTTTACAGGATCAAGAGGTGGCTTTCTGGGCTTGATTGCTGGGCTTGCTGGGTATATGTGGATACACGGTGAAGGTCGCATTAAGCCAAGTTCTATCTTCTTTTGTTCAGCTGGAGTGGTTTTTGCATACTTTTTGGCGATTCAGATTTTGCCGGAGACGTTACTTTCTAGGTTTACACTTGCCAGTGTTGTAAAAAGCGGCGGAACAGGCCGTACAACAATTTGGCTGAATGCACTAGATGCATTTTGGAATGGAAATCCACTAAGAATGATTGTGGGATATGGATTTGGAAGTTTCCCTCAATTTCTAAAGTTTTTCTGCGGAAGGTATAAGGCTGCACATAACGATTTTATTCAAATTCTGATTGAATTAGGCGTTAGTGGCTGCATCTATTATATATTCTGTTTGTGCAATGCGCTTAAAAGAATGAAAAGTAAAAGTAATGCACTTAGCTTTGCGATAATTGCATTGCTTATTATCGGTGGCATTAGTATGGAGCTTTTTATTAAGAAAATGTTTTGGATGGGGATATTTCTTTCATTTATTAATATTGTTGAGGTTGGGTCTGCGGAAAACAACTGTTTACGAACGTGATATTAGATAAGATTTTGCGTTTCGTTTATAGATGCATTCGATTGACAAATTTAGAGTACTAAGTGAAAGGAAGAAAATCAAATGAAAGGCATCATTTTAGCTGGTGGCTCTGGTACTCGCTTGTATCCTTTGACGAAGGTCACGAGCAAATAGTTTCTGCCAATATATGATAAGCCGATGATATATTACCCCTTATCTACGCTGATGCTTGCGGGTATTCTCATTATCTCTACACCCGTGGATACATCAAGAAGACTATCCAGTGGTATCTGGACAATCAGGAATGGTGGCAGACCATCATTTCCGGTGAGTACCAGAATTACTACGAGAAGATGTACGGAAATCGATAATTATTGAGACAAGAGCATAAGACAATACATTTTGTATGTGCCTAACGGAGGGTGACTGTGGAAAACGGGAAAAGAAATGTGCTGTTAAGCATAATTATACCTGTCTACAAGGTTGAAGCATTTATTGATCAGTGTGTCAGTTCAATACTTTGCCAGAATAGTAGTGAACTTGAAATAATTTTAGTTGATGATGGATCGCCAGACAAGTGTCCTGAGATTTGTGACAAATATGCTTTGCAACATAAAAATGTGACTGTTATCCACAAGAAAAATGGAGGATTGATTTCGGCTAGAAAAGCAGGCGTCAAAGTTGCACGCGGAAAATACATTACATTTGTGGATAGTGATGACTGGATAGCTGCAGACTACTGTTCGAACTTGATTAGAATAATCAAAGAATATTCACCAGAGATTATTGCAGTTACAGGACATTATAAGGTTGAAAGTGACGGACAAACAATTCATTGTAGGGATGGAGAGCAAAAAGGACTCTATGAACGAGATAAATTGGAAAAAGAAATCTTTCCTACATTGCTTTATAATCCTCCGTATTATAATTTTGGCGTGGCTCCATCGCTTTGCTTGAAGGTGATAGAAAAAGAAATGCTAAAAAAATGCATACAAGATGTACCGGAAGGTATATCTATGGGTGAAGATTTGAGTGTATCATTTCCTGCTCTTTTTTCTGCACAGGCTGTTTTTTTTATGGAACAGAGTGGATACTATTATCGAATGAATCCAACATCAATCACGCATAAATACGACAAAAACTCAGTAATAAAAATAGAAACACTTCTGAACTATATAGAAAAAAAGTTGGGGCAAGACACAATATATAATATAGGAACACAACTTGACATGTACGCAGTTTGGATTGCTTATTTGACAATAATATCTTTAGTTTTAGGAAGCGAAGATATTCATCGTGATTTAGATAGAGCTGGAGATCTCCTGCGTAATAAACATGTAATAAAGGGGCTCACACAAAAGATTCCTTTAAAAACGAAAATCATATTAAAACTTGCAATAAACAAGAAAACGAACTTACTATTGCTAACCAGAAAGTGCTTTATCTTAAAAGAAAGCATTAAGAAAAAAATAAAACCGTAAACGAAGGAATGAGCAGATGAATACCACACTAGCAAAGAAAAATGTAATAACGTCAATCCTTTATCAGCTAGTAACAGTTGCGTATGGATTGGTTGTCCCACGATTGGTCCTTTCCTCGTTCGGTTCAGAAGTGAATGGATTAACATCCTCTTTATCACAATTTCTGAATTATATTAGTCTGTTAGAAGGTGGGCTTAGCGGCGTTATCATGGCTGCATTGTATAAGCCGCTGGCTAATAAGGATTACGCAAAAGTGAGTGGTGTTATAAAAGCAGCAGACAATTTCTTTAAAAAGATCGCTTTGATTTTTGTTGTATACACAATTGCACTTGCGGCAATATATCCATTTGTGGTTTCAACATCTTTCTCATGGGGGTTTATTTTTTTATTAACGATTATTATTAGTACATCTCTTTTTATCCAGTATTTCTTTTCGCTATCATATCGACTCCTGATAAATGCGGATCAAAAAGGATATATAGTTTTTTCAACCCTGATTATTTTTACTATATTGAATTTTCTTGTAACATTAATTGTTATTAAAGTCTGTCCTGAAATTCACATATTAAAAGCAGCCTCTGCAATTGTATTTATCGTTCAGCCTATCGCTTTTAATAGATATGTGAAGAAAAACTATAAATTGGACAAGAATGCTGAACCAGATGAAGATGCTATTGCACAGAGATGGGATGGATTTGGTCAGAATATTGCATTCTTTATTCACTCCAATACCGATGTTGTTGTACTGACGATTTTTAGCACGTTAAGCGAGATATCTGTGTATTCAGTTTATATGCTTGTCGTTACTGCATTAAGGACTTTAGTGACTGCGATTTCTTCTTCACTGGCACCATCTCTTGGCAATTCCCTTGCCAAAATGAGCAATAAAGAAGCTAATGAACTGTTTGATAGTTATGAATTTGGCTTAAGTATTATTACAACATTTGCATTCACATGCGGAGCACTTCTTGTAACACCATTTATTCAGGTTTATACCCGTGGTGTTACGGATGCCAATTACTATCAGCCATTGTTTGGCTATTTAATGATGTCAGCCGAAGCTGTATATTGCTTTCGGGATCCGTATGTGACGGTGGCCTATGTTTCTGGAAAGTATAAAGAAACAGCTAAATACGCTTATATTGAGGCAGTACTTAATATCATCATATCGGTTATACTGGTTTCGAAGTTTGGTTTGATAGGTGTGGCAGTGGGAACATTACTAGCTATGACATATAGGATGATTGCCCATATGATATATATTGCAAAGAATCTATTTAAGCGAGAGCTAAAACAATCATTGAAATGCTTGCTGGTACACTCAATGATTGCCATTTTAAGTGCAATTCTAGTAACACTGTTGATAAGAATTGATGTTCGGAATTATTTTGATTGGATAATTGAGGCAGTGGCTACAGTAGCGGTTGTTGTGACTGTAATGATTGCTGTTTTGTATATGACATACAGAAATCAATTATGTCTCTTTACAAAGAGGCTTGTTCATAAACATAAGTGATTATATGGGGGATAGTGAGTTGCGATATCCAAGAGATAATTTGAAATTTAGATAAGAGTTTGTTTCGCATGGTTGTGTTCATTTGATTTTGAGGAGAATGATAGTATGGATAAAATTGACTTTGTTGTAACATGGGTTGATGGAAGTGATCCTATTTGGCAAAAAGTTAAAAACCAGTATTCAGCGGAAGGAGCGGACACAAGAGTCACAAGATACCGTGACTGGGATCAGCTGAAATATTGGTTTCGCGCGGTTGAAAAATATGCTCCGTGGGTAAACAAGGTGCATTTTGTGACATTCGGACATTTACCACAGTGGCTAAATACAGATAATCCCAAATTGAATATCGTGAGACATGAGGACTTTATTCCAAAAGAATTCTTGCCAGTTTTCAATTCCTGTGCGATTGAGGTGAATTTGCATAGAATCCCTGAGTTAAGCGAAAATTTTGTCTATTTTTGCGATGATAATTATTTAATGCAATCATGTAAACCTACGGACTTTTTCAAGAACGGAAAACCTGTTGATATGGCAACTTTGTCGCCTATACCTCGAAATTTTGGCGGAGAATTTTATTTCTATCATCTGTATAACAACTATTCGATATACAATAACTATTTTTCCAAAAGGGTGTTACTGAAAAAATGGAGCAAGTTTGTTAATATGAAGTATGGAAGGATTGCCATTACAAATTTGCTGAATATTGCGTGCAAAAATTTCTTTTTTCAGCAGCGACATTTACCAATGGCTCTTCAAAAGTCCACGTTCGAAATTCTTTGGAACGATTACGCAGATGTTTTAACAGAAACAGCGCAAGCGAGGTTTAGAACATATTCAAACATTAATCTGGATCTACTTCGCGGGTATCAATTGATTACGGGAGATTTTTATCCAAAGAAAATAAAGGGAATCGTTGTAGATACTAGGAAAGTTGATGTTGTAAAAGAAACTATTGAATCAGGAAAATATTGTTTTCTATGCTTGAGCGATAATACTTCAGAGAATACCTTTGAAATAGACAAACAAAGAATCAATGCCTCTTTTGATAGGGTTTTTCCTGAAAGGAGTTCTTTTGAATTAGCTGAATAACATATTGGCAACACTGCAAGAGGAGTAGCTCGATAAAGTGTTTGATTTATAGCTGACATTGGTCGTATCCTGGTTCGTGAATTTGGCATAGAGCCATGGTAAAATGATTTAAATATTGAGTGCCATGTGTTCCGCCACATGGCTGTGCTGCTCAAGTGTGCTACCTCTCCGTGGTGAGCAGCAGGCAACGGATAATTATCCGGCTAAAGGCACATTTCTATTCGTCAATTCACTCTTTGGATGAGGAAAAACTATAATGGGAAAGTATTTTGGGACCGATGGCTTCCGTGGCGAAGCCGGAATCACGCTGACCGCTGACCACGCCTACAAGGTTGGTCGTTTTCTGGGCTGGTACTACAACGCCCTGCGTGAGCGCAATGGCAACAACGAGCCTGCACGCATTGTAATCGGCAAAGACACCCGCCGCAGTTCCTATATGTTCGAGTACAGTCTGGTTGCTGGTCTGACTGCTTCCGGCGCAGACGCCTATCTGCTGCACGTCACTACTACGCCCAGTGTGGCCTACATCGCCCGCGTGGACGACTTCGACTGTGGCATCATGATTTCTGCCAGCCATAATCCCTACTACGATAACGGCATCAAGCTGATCGACTGCTATGGCGAGAAAATGCCCGAGGAGATCCTGTTGCTGGTAGAGGACTACATCGACGGAAAGCTCCATGTGTTCGACAAGGACTGGCCGGAGCTGCCCTTTGCTCACCGTGAGCACATTGGCTGCACTGTGGACTATGTTTCTGGTCGCAACCGCTACATGGGCTATCTGATCAGCCTCGGTATCTACTCCTTTAAGGGCGTCAAGGTCGGTCTGGACTGTGCCAACGGCTCCAGCTGGAACATTGCCAAGTCTGTGTTTGATGCTCTGGGAGCAGATACCTACGTCATCAATGCACAGCCCAACGGCACCAACATCAACAACAATGCGGGCTCCACCCACATTGAGGGTCTGCAGAAGTTCGTGGTAGAGAATGGGCTGGACATCGGTTTTGCCTATGATGGCGATGCTGATCGTTGCCTGTGTGTGGATGAAAAGGGCAATGTCATCACTGGCGACCATATTCTGTACATCTACGGCTGCTACATGAAGGAGCGTGGCAAGCTGCTGACCAATACCGTCGTTACCACGGTCATGTCCAACTTTGGTCTGTATAAGGCCTTTGACGAGCAGGGCATTGGTTATGCTAAGACCGCCGTAGGCGACAAGTATGTCTACGAGTACATGGCTAAGAACGGCTGCCGCATCGGCGGTGAACAGAGCGGCCACATCATCTTCTCCAAGTATGCCAGCACCGGTGACGGCATCCTGACCAGCCTCAAGATGATGGAGGTTATGCTGGCAAAGAAGATGCCCATGAGCAAGCTGGCTGAGCCCCTGAAGATCTATCCGCAGGTGCTGGAGAATGTCCGCGTCACCGATAAAAAGGCCGCACAAAACGACCCGGCGGTGCAGGAGGCAGTCAAGGCTGTAGCCGAGGCTCTGGGTGACACTGGCCGTATCCTTGTCAGGGAGTCTGGTACTGAGCCGGTGGTTCGTGTTATGGTAGAAGCACCGGAACATGACACCTGCCAGAAATATGTCTCTCAGGTCGTGGAGGTCATCAAGAGTAAGGGCTACGCTGTCTGAACGTGGGGAGTAAATACAGGTTGATGTATATTTCACCGTTACCCTTGAAAACTAATTTTTAAAGGATTATATTTGAGCCGTGGGAAAACTCTCACGGCTTTAATATTTGAAACTTTTCGTGCCCTTACGTAGTGACTGCATGCAATGTTTGATATAGTAGCTGGATGTAAGAAGCGAAAGAGCGTAAAAACGATATTCTGAGGGCTATAAAGGCGGGAGTGTTTTGGACAAAAGTATATAAAGATTACAAAATGAGGAAGTTAAAAATGTTTCTTTATAGATTGTAGGCAATAACATATGAGTTGATTTAACGGAGAATTATCCATGAAAATAAATAATAAAAATTTTCAAGACTGGACAGAAGAAGACCTGAAAGTTCTCCTTCATAATGATGCGTATCGGGAAAACAATTTTATTGACTATAAGGTTGATTTTGCACCGTTTAAATGTGAAGATAAAAACAAAAAGAAGGAAAAACAAGCCGAATTTAGAAGCGATGTGTGTTCTTTTGCAAACGCAGACGGTGGATATATCTTCTATGGTATCGGAGAAGATGCTGGTATGGCAGGGGCATTGGTAGGGATTGTGCTATCTAATCCGGATCGTTTTGAACTGGATCGAAGAAACGAATTGCAGGCTATACGACCTGTGATGCCGGAAGTGGAATTTACCTTTGTAAGGCTGAATAACGAAAAACATGTAGTAATTCTGCATATTCAACGTGGATTATATAAGCCGTACATTACGGAAGAACCGGAAGGCGATTTCCACTTTTATATAAGGCATGGGAATAAGAAACAGGCGATGAGTTATACAGAAATGCAAAATGCTTTTTTAAATGCGGCGATGTTGGCAGAGGATATTAAATCTTTTAGAAAAGCGCGATTAAATGATTATAAGGAAGAAACAGCGCACCCATTTGCTCTTGTGCATTTGATTCCGGCTACTTTCAAAAACCAAAGCGATGCTCTTTCAATGTATGATCTTGCCAGAAACCGGAAACTGATATTTGAAAGCCTATTTAATGGAATGGTGCGAGATCGACCAGTTCCCAATGTGGACGGCGTATATTTTCCAAATTTTAAATATGAAGAATATGATGATGAGCATCTTCAAATATTCAACAATGGTACAGTTGAATTGAGAATGAATCTGTACGTGTATGGAACAAATAAAAATGATTCACATTTAAAAATAGAACGCTGGTTGAATACACTTGAGTTTTGGGAGGAATTACAAAAGCTGCTTGATGATACTGCTGAAATGTATAAGAAGCTGAATCGTGCGGTTCCGATGTATGTTTGCGTTTCAATCTACGGGTGCAAGGGTCTATGGAATGATGAGATGGATCGGTTTGGAATGAATGCGCCGACCAAGGTTGATAGAAACGAAATTGTGTGTGCACCAATTGAAATCCGTAATATTTTGGATGATGAGCAGCTTGCAAGGGGAAAAGAAGACAGCGTTAGAATGACGAAGTACGCGCTGGGAATACGGAAGTAAAAGTAATTGGTGAATATAAGAGGATTGTGAAGTGAATGTCTGAATGAAAATGATGAAATTAGAAGGAGTTGTGTTGACTACGGACAAGAGGCTGTTATTTCGTCAAGTCGACAAGTGCACCTAAAAATCGTGAATGGGTACTACCTAAAAGATGTAGGGATTGCAAAAAAAGAAACAGCCTATTGTGTTTGGGCTATAATGTATAGGAAATATAGTCTTTTTAAAGCTTTATACCTCGTCTTAATGGTCAGTAGACTGTGATTGCACTTGTAGGCATAATTCGTAGAAATGCGAAAAAGAGCGGAGGTTAATACTTTTGGAAAAGAAATACCAATTTTTTGTTTCATCGACATATGAGGATTTAAAGGAAGAACGTGATGTTGCAATTCACGCGATTTTAACAATGAATCAGTTTCCAATTGGGATGGAGATGTTTAGTGCAGCAGATGATGATCAATGGCAAATAATTAAAGAAGCTATTGATTCTTCTGATTACTATATTTTGATAATTGGAAATAGATATGGCTCAATTGAGGAAACGACAGGGGGGAGTTATACAGAAAAAGAGTTTGATTATGCTGTATCACAAGGCGTTCCAGTTTTAGCCTTTATTATTGAAAAAAGTGTGAGTATGGCACCGGACAAGTATGAAAGTGATCCGTTAAAGAAAGAAAAGTTGGATGTTTTCAAGGAAAAAGTTAAGAATTCAGGTCGCTATGTGAAATTCTGGAAAAACAAAGATAATTTAGAGTCGTTGATTTCGCAATCAATATCCAAATCTGTTACAAGAGGTAGAAGACCTGGCTGGGTTAGAACTACAGATTTTGATATTGATAAGAGCCATGCGGAGATATTGCGATTGACGGAGCGTGTACATACACTTGAAGCACTAAATGCAGATTTGAAAAAGGAAAACTTTAGAAAACCCAATTTGTGGGTCGATATCCAACCGGGGCGTGACGAAGACGGGAAAATATATGACGAAGGAACAAGGCTGACATCAAATGGAATACATTTTACAGTTGTACCGATTATTACAACAGATGTAAAAAATGGTCTCGATTATAAGGACTGGGCAGGACGATGGGTTCATGAAAGCAAGGATGAAGTGAGGCTGTTGCGTTATGTCTATGAGAATAGCTTTGTTGTATATTTTCGGGTTCATAATGATGGAGATGCTCGTGCCACTGGAGTACGAGTTAAACTATCATTTCCAAATGACTTAATGGTCCTGTCGGAAAGGGAACTCCTTGAATATCGTGATGAAGAGGCAATTCATTTTGAAAAAGATGCTTATAGAAATTGGAGAAAAAGATTTGAAAATCCAAAGAATATTGCAAGTGTTAAAGAAAATGACAATAAATTTATCTCATTAGATGAACTCATTACAGTAGAAGATATAGCTGATTTGATGGATCCTGCGGATATGAATGAGGTGGTGTCCATTTTGCCGGGTGAGATTCTGTTTGACAAAAATGAAGTAAGGCATAAAGATACTGATTGCATTTATGGCGTGTGTGTTTTACCAACACGGGCGGGGCAGTTTACTGTTAAATGTGAAATAATCTGTAATGAATATGCTGAGGTAATTAAGCAGGATATTACTGTAGAAGTTGAATGAGAAGAACTGGTATTCATAACTATACAATAATATAATTAACGAACTATAAAGAGAAAAGAGGCTACCGTCTATGCCAAGAACGAAAGACAATACATGGTGGGCTAATCCGACAAACACGATACAATAAACTATCAGGGAAACAAAAACTTGATCATTTTATTAAATATTTTGGATTTGACCCTGTGTTTTTTTGGAAAAGGATAAGAATGAAACGCAGTTAAGAAAGAAGTGAATGAGATGATTTTTAGAAAAAAGAAAAAACCTACTAAAAAACTTCCTACACCCACAATAGATACAATTATAATTATTGGAAACGGGTTTGACAGGTGGCAAGGACTGAATACATCTTATGCGGATTTTCAGACGTATTACCATGAACACTTGAATGAGATTTAAAAAAAACTTCATATCAGAAAGCGCAAGTATATCAGTTCAGACGGTACGGTCAAAGAATGCTCGGATGTAGAATTGATTTACGGAGATCCATTTGATCCGGGCGAACTCGATAATGAATTTTGGAATAACTTTGAAAGCTCATTGGCTAATATCGATACAGAACGAATCAATCTTTTCTTTGGAAAAGAGAGAAGGAATCTAAAAGATATGCGGAGGTCGATTCGCAATGCAAAAAGAATTTTAACAGAGGCTTTTTGTGGATGGATTGCAACAATTTCTATTACAGAGGAGGATGCAGGATATTGCTTTGGAGATAATTGCGTGTTCATTAATTTTAATTATACCGATACTCTTCAGAAACGCTTTGGCGTCAATGAAATGAGAGAAATCCATATACATGGGGAGGCAACAGACAAGAAATCCATTGTTTTTGGACATAATCGGCATCCGCAAGAACCTGAGCCGATGCTTGCGAAAATAGGCGGACGCTTTTTTGGATTACACCTTGTAGATAAAATTCTATATGAAACAGATAAGCACTGTCAGAACAATATTCAGATTCTGTGCTGTTTCTTAGCAATGAATGGCGTAATGTGTGAAGAAATTAAAAATATCTATGTCTTGGGACAGTCGATGAGTCCTGTGGATATTGAGTATTTTGATTTTCTGATGAGAAGCAGTAAAGTTCCGTCTGTAGACAATGCTGAAGAAAAATCAAATGTACTTGAGACAGGGGACGAACTATATGAACTGACGCAGAGAATGCAGTTCGTAATTGATGAGATTGGATATCACAATACAGCGAGTGAAAGCGCTAAAGATGCCATGAAAAGAAGGCTTCAAAGAGAACAACGTGTGAGAAACGAGCGATATAGAAAAGAATTTCTGAAGATGCTTGGTAAACCTACAAAGAAGGAATTAGATTCTGTAAAGGTTGCTCCCAGAACAGAAGATGCAAAGTGGCATATTTCTTATTTTGGAGATATGGATAAGAAGTGGAAAGAAATCGTGATGAAAGAACTGGGCTGTAGTAACTACGAATTATATCCAAGTATAGACGACTGTATCTCTAAATGGAAAAAGTAATCACATTCGAAAAAAGCCAAAGCAGAGGACGTGCTGAAAAAGCTACTAGCTAGCGGTGTGAGCGCAGATGAAATCCTCGCAAAGCTGAAATAATCTTTTTAAACCTCAGACCGTATGGGTGTGGTTACAAAATCCCATCCATGCGGTTTTATAATAAAATTATTGTTTCATATCAAACAAATATACACGCTTCTCGCATCATCTCTCAAAATCACTTCCGGTGAAATTTTAGCAAAAGAGGTAGCAGGGGAGAGCGGAGGCAAAGCAAAGGAACATCACAGACAAGACGCTATCAAAGGCAGCCAGCACATAAAAAGCCTTGAACTATTTCAAAAGTATTCTTTAAAAAGCAGAATCAGAAAACGCGTGTCATTCAATCCGTCTATCAATGCACCAATCAAACCGTAATTCAACCCTATCATCACCCACCCTGAGGAGCGCATCTGGGCAGGGCAAACGCCCCGGGCCCCGGACGCTCCGAGAATCAAGCACGACAAGATGAAACAATTTTACATGATTGACATGGGGCGAAAAATGTGATACTATCATCTTATCAAAAAAGTGCGAATCCCTCTCGCTCGCGAAGGAGAAATCTCTCTCGCAATGAAAAATCAAACGATACAACGAACGAAAATCGACTTTGCCGAAGGCTGGCAGACACGAGGGACTTAAAATCCTTTTCTGAAGACAGAGTATGGGGTTGCCCCCGCTGGAGACATTGAAAATCTCAGAATTGTTCGTTGATTCGAATGATTGTCGGACTTTCTTTTTGCTCTGCTTTCTGGAAGCTTTGGAGAGGTGAGAGAAATCATTCTTGCATAGACGATGCCGTATGGACGCGTTTACAAGAACCTTTCCATGCGGGGCCATAGTGAAATATTTTTATATCAAACAGACTGCCCCCAAAGTAGCGCGATTTGATGCGAGCTACTTTGGGGGCAGTTTTACGCTTTGCGGGGGATGGGCGGGGCGCTATCGTCCGTAAGGCCAAGAATATAATCGGTACTGGTATGGTAGAGACCGGCAAGCTGGATCAGCACCTCGGTGGGGATATCCCGCTTGCCGGTCTCGTAATTGGAGTAGCAGACCTGTGTGCATTTCAGATACGCCGCAACATCCTTTTGCAGCAGATCACGATCCTCCCGCAGATCCCGGATACGTTGATACATGGTATTTACCTCAAAGGCTTTATTTAAGGTAAAGTATAGGCATAACGAAATGTTATATTGACATATAAAACAAAATGTTATATCATAGTATCGCGCCGGGAACAGCTGTGAATCTCCGGCGCAAAAGGGGAGAGCATCATGAAACTGGAATTCCGGCAGACGGTGACCTGCAACCACCTTACGCTTGCAAGGGTCTGCAAAACTATCGACTGGCAGCAGCCACTGCCCCGGTGCGGAGAATATGTGGCCGGGCTGGATACGCTGGACGGCGAACCGGAACTGCCGGTGCGCAAACTGCTGCACCGGGTACAGGACGGCAGATGCCTTGCGGAGCTGCCGGGCTTCAACATTGCGCAGCTGAGGCTTTCTTACCGGGAGCTGGAGCAACTGGCAGCAAAAAAAGGCTGGACGCTGCAAAAGCTGTAAAAAACTTAAATTTCCCTCTTGCATTCTGGCCGATTCGTGCTATAATAATAGGGCAATCGTTTCCAAGGCCGCTCGACGGGGTAGCCGATATTGAAGGTTGTGATGGGCACATACATTAAATATGGCCCCAATACGTCAGAACCAGAATTGAGGTGAAAAGAATGAAACAGGGTATCCATCCGAACTACGTTGACTGCACTATTACCTGCGCTTGCGGTAATGTCATCAAGACTCGTTCCACCAAGCCCGAGATCCACGTCGAAGTTTGCTCTAAGTGCCATCCTTTCTACACTGGCAAGCAGAAGCTGGTTGACACCGGCGGACGTGTTGAGCGCTTCAACAAGCGTTTCGGCCGTAAGTAATTATAGGCTATCTCATGCCGCTTCCTTCGGGAGGCGGCATTTTTGCGTTTCGCGGTGGCAAATATTTCGCTTTCCCACACAGGATTGTCTTAATTTAAACACATTTTCCGTCTAAACTATAGCAGTTCCAAACCGGAAAGCGCTGGTTCTACGCCGCTTTCCACAAAACAGCTTCTGAAATAAAAGGAGAGTTTGCTGTGATCGAAGTTTCTCACCTGAGCAAGTCCTACGGCAGCCGCCCTGCTGTGCAGGATCTCTCATTTACGGTGCCGGACGGCCAGATCTACGGCCTGCTGGGGCCAAACGGCGCGGGCAAATCCACCATTATGAATATCCTTACCGGCTATCTGGCGCCCACCGAGGGCGAGGTAAAGGTAGCCGGCTTCCGTCTGCCTGAGCAGGCGCAGCAGGCTAAAGCCTGTGTAGGCTATCTGCCGGAGCAGCCGCCGCTCTACCCGGAAATGACTGTGCAGGAGTATCTGGACTTTGTGGCAGAGCTCAAGGGAGTCAAGCGTGCGCAGCGCAAACAGCAGGTACTGGCCGCTGCCCACCGCACCGGGCTGGAAGAAGTGCTGCCCCGGGTCATCCGCAGCCTGTCCAAGGGCTATCGTCAGCGGGTGGGCATCGCGCAGGCGCTGCTGGGCAGCCCGCAGCTTATCATTCTGGATGAACCCACCGTAGGGCTGGACCCCGCGCAGGTCATCGATATCCGCAACCTCATCCGGGAGCTGGGCAAGGCGCACACGGTCATCCTGTCCAGCCACATCCTCAGCGAGGTGCAGGCGGTATGCCAGCAGGTGCTCATCCTCTCTAAAGGCCGTCTGGTGGCGGTAGGCAGCCCGGAGGAGCTGGGCGAGACCCTGAACCCGGGCAGCCGCCTGCGTGCCACCGCGCAGGGCGAGCCCGACACCGTGCTGGCCGCTGTGCGCAGCGTGCCGGGCATCTGCAAGGTAGAACTGGAAAGCGCTGCGGACGGTCAGGTCACCTTTACTGCCGAGAGCGAGGACGCCGCTGACCGCCGCGCCGCTGTGTCCCGGGCACTGACCGAGGCCGGGTGCACCGTGCTGGCGCTTGCCGCCGAGAACCGCAGCCTTGAGGAGGTATTCCTAGCGCTGACCGAAAAAACGCCGGAGCAGAACACCCCGGCAGAAGGGGAGGAGAATTGAGATGCTTGCCATCTTTAAACGAGAACTCCGCAGCTGCTTTCACGGCATGATCGGTGCGGTGCTTACCGCCTTTATGCTGGCGGCTACGGCTATCTATTTTGTGGCGCTGAATCTGGGCTATGGTCTGCCGGATTTTGGCTACTACACGCTGTACCGCACCATTTTTGTGCTGCTGCTCTACATCCCGGTGCTCACCATGCGCTCCTTTGCGGAGGAGCGCCACAGCCGCACCGACCAGCTGTTGCTCACAAGCCCGGTGTCGGTGGGCGGCATCGTGCTGGGCAAATATTTTGCCCTTTGCGTCATTTTTGCGCTGCCCTGCCTTGTGGATGCGGGCATGATCCTTGTGCTGAAAGCACTGGGCGCTACCGGCACCAGCACGCTGGCCAATTTTTCCGCGCTGCTGTGCTATTACCTCATGGGCTGCGCCGCCATTGCCATCGGGGTGTTCCTTTCCAGCTTGACCGAAAACCAGATCATCGCCGCCGTGTCCGGCGTGGCAGCGCTGCTGCTGGCTTATATGATGCCCAGCCTGCGCACCATGTTCACCACTGGCAGCGCGGTGGCGCTGGCACTGTTCACCGCCATTGCCGCTGTGCTCAGCGTGGTGGCAGGGCTGCGCAGCAAAAGCTTTACGCTGGGCTGTCTTTCCTTTGCGGGGTGCTGCGTGGCGCTTACGGCGCTGTTTCTGCTCAAGAGCAGCTGGCTGACCGAGGCTTTCAGTGCAGTGCTCAACGCCCTGTGCCTGTTTACCCCCTTTGAAGAATTTGTCAACAGCAGCTTTTCCATTCCCACACTGGTCTACTACCTGACCGTGGCGGCGGTGTTCCTGTTTTTCACCGCACAGGGCTTGGAAAAGCGCCGCTGGAACTGAGAGGAGGCCATAACGATGAAATGGAACAAGAACGCAGCCTCCCAAAAGGGCAGGGTGTTCCGCAGTGGGCTGCTGTCCACCGCCATGCTGGCGGCAGTGCTGGTGCTGGCGGTGCTGCTCAACCTGCTGGTGCGGGCCATCCCTGCAAAATATACCGAGTTCGACCTCTCTGAGGCCAAAATGTACACCCTGAGCGACAGCACCAAAGCGCTGGTGGAGGGGCTGGAAAAGGATGTGCACATCTATTACCTCTGTGAAACCGGCAGCGAGGATACCATCATCACAAAGCTGCTGGATCACTACGCCGCCGAGAGCGGGCACCTGAGCTGGGAACAGAAGGACCCCACCCTGTACCCAACCTTTGCCGCAAAGTATGGCGCAGAGAATGTTTCCACCGGCAGTCTGATTGTCACCTGCGGGGAGAACAGCACCGTACTGGATGCCGCCGACCTGTACGAGTACGATTATACCGACTACTACACCACCGGCTCTGCCAGCGTGACTTTTGGCGGCGAAAAGCAGATCACCTCTGCCATTTATAAGCTTACCGCAGCCGGGCAGAGCCACGCCTACTATACCACCAACCACGGCGAGCAGACCCTGACCGACTCCCTGACCGATGCGCTGGACGCCCAGAATATCGACGCACAGCCGCTGGACCTGCTCACGAGCACCATCCCGGAGGACTGCGATCTGCTCATCATCAACGCACCCACCACCGATTTTTCCGCAGGGGACGGCCTTGTGGACGAGATCAGCCAGCTGCAAAATTATCTGGCGGCGGGCGGCAAGCTGCTGCTGACCAGCAGCGTCTACGCCCAGACCCCGCAGCTGGACGCTGTGCTGGCGCAGTTCGGCCTTGCCCGCGCAGAGGGCATGGTGGTGGAGGGCGACAGCGGCAAGGCACTGTATAACTCTGCATGGTCGCTGCTGCCGGACTACGGCACGCCCACCGAAAGCACCGCGCTGAACGGCGTGAATACCAATACCCATGTCATGCTGTCGGTGGCGCAGGGTATCACGATCACTGAGACCGAGGATGTCACCGCCGAGCCGCTGTTGAACAGTTCCTCCTCTGCCTATGCCAAGGTCGACATCAACGACCTTACCACTATGGAGCGGGAGGAAGGGGACGCAGATGGCCCCTTTGCGCTGGCCGTCTGGGCACGGAACGAGGATACCGGCGCCGAGGTCCTCTGGATCGGCTGTCCCAACATGGATAACGAGCAGCTTTATCAGTCCATGCCCGGCAACCTGACCTTTTTGCAGGGCTGCGCTGCCTCGCTGGTAGGGCAGGATGTCCTTGTGGACACCAAGGCGCTGGAAGCCGAGCCCATCACGGTGGCAGGCTCTACCGCCGCTGCACTGGGGCTGACCTTTGTGTTCGTGCTCCCGGCGGCGGTGCTCATTGCCGGGGCAGTGGTGGTGCTGCTGCGCCGCCGCAGATAAGGAGACCACCATGAAAACAAAACAGCGTGTCCTGCTGGCGCTGCTGGCAGCGGCAGTGCTGCTGGGCACGTTGCTGTGGGCGGTGACCCGCAGCAACGCCAAGGCCGAGCAGGCCGCCGGCGCCGCTGCCGAGGGCAGCATTCCGCTTTCCAGCTTTGCCGCCGAGGACTTGGAGCAGATCGAGTACACCTATAACGGCGAGACCTACACCCTGCAATATTCCGGCGGCAGCTGGCAGCTGGCGCAGGACCCCGCCTATCATCTGGACGAAAGCGCCTGCAACACCATGCGCACTGCCCTGATGGCACTGAATGCCAAGCGCAGCCTGACGCCGCAGGCAGGGGAGGACTACGGTCTGGACAGCCCGCAGCTCACCGTCACGGTCACGGCGGCAGGGCAGAGCAATACCCTGACCTTCGGGGCAGAAAACCAGGTCACCGGGGATCTCTATGCGCAAAAAGCCGGGGACGATGCCATCTATACCGTCAGCGGCAACAAAGCCGCCTGCTTCCAGCTGGATAAGGCCGGGCTTTTCGGCAGCTTCTGCCCCACCGGACTTACGGCTTCTGCCATTACGCAGGTAGCCTATACGCTGGCAGACGGCACCTCCGTCACCCTGAACGCCGTCAGCGAGCCGACCGAAAGCGCCGACAGCACGGACGCAGACAGCGCCTCTTCCTCTGCCTACGAGACGGTGTGGCGGCTGGCCTCTGACCCCGCCGCCAGCCTTGCACAGGACAAGGTGCAAAGCCTGCTGTCTGCCTTGTGCACCTACGTTACCGCCCAAGCCACGGACGCCGACCTTGCCGCCTGCGGTTTTGATGCACCGGTATTCACCGCCGCAGTCACCAGCGAGGACGGCTCCACCGTACAGCTGACCTACGCCTGCGGTACGGACGGGTGGTATCTGCAGGTGAAAGGGGATACCTCGGTATACACAGTGGATACCAGCACTGTGCAGGCGCTTCTGCTGACGGAAAGCGACCTGAAAACGCAGGAATAATTGCTTTGATACGCTGCACCGAAACCAAGGTGCAGCGTATATTTTTTTGCAGCTTTTTATAAAGTTGCGGCAAACATCGGCAGAGTGATTGACAATCCGACTATGATTGTTTATTATAAACCGTGACAGGGTAAGTCCGCCGCGCAAGATCATGCTTCTGTGCGGGGCGGAGCATCCCTTATACGCAAAAAAGATGGGGCAGGTTCCCTGTCTTTTTTCGTATCTGAGAACAAGGAGGATAACATATAAAATGGACAACTCGGTGGTCGTTTCACTGCGGGATATCGTAGTGGAATTTGATGGACAGCGCATTCTGGATGGGCTGAATCTGGATATCCATGACAAGGAGTTCGTGACGCTGCTCGGTTCCTCCGGCTGCGGCAAAACCACCACCCTGCGCCTGATCGCAGGCTTTCTGGAGCCGAACGCCGGCAAGGTGCTGCTGAAAGGGAAGGACATTACCGGTGTGCCGCCCTACAAGCGCCCGGTGAATACCGTGTTCCAGAAATATGCGCTGTTCCCGCACCTGAACGTGTTCGAGAACGTGGCCTTTGGTCTGCGGCTCAAAAAGCTGGACGAGGACACTATCCGCCGCAAGGTGCGCGATATGCTGGAGGTCGTGGGCTTGAAGGGCTTCGAGCGCCGCAGCATCAGCCAGATGTCCGGCGGTCAGCAGCAGCGCGTGGCCATTGCCCGCAGTCTGGTCAACGAGCCGGAGATCCTGCTGCTGGACGAGCCGCTGGGTGCGCTGGACCTGAAGCTGCGCAAGGAGATGCAGCTGGAGCTCAAGCGGTTGCAGCGCGAGATGAACATTACCTTTATCTACGTCACCCACGATCAGGAGGAAGCGCTTACCATGTCCGATACCGTCGTGGTCATGAACGGCGGTAAGGTGCAGCAGATCGGTACCCCGGAGGATATCTACAACGAGCCGAAAAACGCCTTTGTGGCGGACTTTATCGGCGATTCCAACATCGTGGACGGCGTGATGCACAAGGACTTTCTGGTGTCCTTCTCCGGTGTGGACTTCCCCTGCGTGGACCGCGGCTTTGCCCGGGAGCAGAGCGTGCAGGTGGTGGTGCGCCCGGAGGATATCGAGGTGGTATCCCCTGTGGAGGGCCAGCTTGTGGGCGTGGTGAACGATGTCATCTTCAAGGGCGTGCACTTTGAGATGCACGTGGAGTGCGAGGGCCGCGAGTGGCTGATTCACTCTACCCGCGCCTGCACCCCCGGCGAGACCATTGGTATGCGCATCGGCCCCAACGAGATCCATATCATGGCGCGTTCGGAGGGGTGAGCCGCGATGATGAAGATTTACGATAAAAAACTGGCCTATCCCTACTTCGTGTGGATGGTGCTGTTCACGGTGGTGCCGCTGATTATCGTTGTGTACTATGCGTTCACCGATGCAAACGGCGCCTTTACGCTGGACAACCTCACCTCCATCAGCGGCTACGGCTCGGTGTTTGCCCGCAGCCTGCTGCTGGCCCTCATTGCCACGGTCATCTGTCTGGTCATTGCGTTCCCGGTGGGCTATTTCCTTTCCCGCCTGCGGGTGAACAAACAGCACATCATGCTCATGCTGGTCATGCTGCCCATGTGGATGAACTTCCTGCTGCGGACCTATGCATGGATGGGCCTGCTCAGTGTCAACGGCCCCGTGAATGCTGTGCTGGGCGTGTTCGGCCTTGGCCCCTTCAATATGCTCAACACTTCCGGCGCGGTGGTGCTTGGCATGGTGTATAACTATGTGCCCTATATGATCCTGCCGCTGTACACCAGCATGACCAAGATCGACCAGAGCCTTGTGGAGGCTGCGCAGGATCTTGGCGCCAACACCACCAAGACCCTTGTGCGGGTGCTTATCCCCATGAGTGTGCCGGGCATCAGCACCGGCATCACCATGGTGTTCGTGCCGGCAGTTTCCACCTTTGTCATCAGCCGTATGCTGGGCGGCGGCTCTAATCTGCTGATCGGTGACCTGATCGAGATGCAGTTTCTGGGCAACAGCTATAACCTGAACGTCGGCTCTGCCATGAGCCTTGTGCTGATGATCATTGTGCTGCTGTGCATGAGCTTTACATCCAGCTTTGACGAGGATGAAATGGAGGGCGTGTCCTGATGAAAACAAAACATCTGCGCCTGATGCAGCGGGTCTATATCATCCTGTTCTTCTGCTTTATGTACCTGCCCATTGCCTACATGATCGTGTTCAGCTTCAACCAGAGCAAGGGCTATTCGCTGTTCACCGGCTTTACCTTCAAATGGTATCGCAGCCTGTTCACGAATGCGTCCATCCTCCATGCGCTGTGGGTGTCCGTTGAGGTGGCAGTACTGTCCGCCATCATCGCCACGGTGCTGGGCACGGCAGCCAGCCTTGGCATTGCCTCCATGAGCCGCAAAAGCCGCCTGCTGGTGACCAACATCACCTATATTCCGGTGGTCAACCCGGAGATCATCACCGGCATCTCCCTGATGCTGCTGTTCGTGGCCTACCAGCGCTTTGCCACGCAGTCCGCATGGCTGCCGGACAACATCATGGGTCTGCCCACGCTGCTCATTGCGCATATCGCGTTCAACGTGCCCTACGTTATCTTTAACGTAAGTCCCAAGCTCAAGCAGCTGGACATCAAGCTGTACGAGGCAGCGCTGGATCTTGGCTGCGACCCCCGGCAGGCGTTCTTCAAGGTCATCCTGCCGGAGATCAGCCCCGCCATCCTTTCTGCCTTCCTCATCTGCCTGACCTATTCCATCGACGATTTCATGATCTCCTACTTCAACTGCGGCACCGTGGAGACCCTGCCCATTGCAATCTACTCCATGACCCGTAAAAAGGTCAGCCCGGAGATCTACGCGCTGTCCACCATCATGTTTGTGGTCATCCTCAGCGTCATTCTGGTGTCCAATGCCATGGAGAGCCGCAGCTACCGCCGGGATCAGAAAACGCTGCGAAAGGAGGGCGCACGATGAAACGCATTGCTGCATTGCTGCTGACGCTGGCTGTGGCGCTGTGCGCCGCATTGCCGGTGTTTGCCGCCGGTACCATCGAGGTGACCGAGGATGTCTCGGTGTCGGACGCTTACGACTGGACCCGTTTCAAGGGGCAGAACGTCACCCTGAATGTCTATAACTGGGGCGAGTACATCTCCAACGGCTCGGACGACAGTGTGGACGTGGTTGCCGCCTTTGAAAAGCTGACCGGCATCAAGGTGAACTACACCACCTTCGACTCCAACGAGTCCCTGTACGCCAAGCTCAAGTCCGGCGCAGCCAACTACGATGTGATCATCCCCTCCGACTACATGGTGGCAAAGATGATCAACGAGGGGATGCTTGCACCCCTTGACTACGACAATATCCCCAATTTCCAAAAGATCGATGCAGGCTATCGCAACCCGGATTACGACCCGCAGAACGCTTACACCGTGCCCTATATGCTGTGCACCACCGGCATCATCTACAACACTACCATGGTAGACGAAGCCCCCACTTGCTGGGCAGACCTGTGGGATGAACAGTATGCGGGCAACATTCTGATGTTCAACAACAGCCGCGACGCCTACGCTATCGCTGCATTTAAGAGCGGCCACAGCATCAACCCCGCCACCCCGGAAGAGGTGGACGAGGTGGTAGAGGAGCTCAAGGCACAGAAGCCGCTGGTGCAGGCCTACGTCATGGACGAGATCTTTGATAAGATGATCGGCGGCGAGGCGGCCATCGGCGTGTACTACTCCGGCGATGCCATTACCATGATCGATGATAACCCGGATCTGGCTTGGGTGTTCCCGGAGGAGGGCAGTGTGCTTTCGGTGGACTGCATGGCTGTGCCTGCTGCCAGCGAGCACAAGGAAGCCGCTGAGATGTTCATCAACTTCATGTGCGAGACCGACATCGGCAAGGCCAACAGCGAGTATATCGGCTACACCACCCCCATGCACGATGTTTGGGAGGTGCTGGACGAGGATCTGAAGACCAGCGAGATCGCCTATCCGTCTGAGGAGGACGCCGCCCGCGAGAAGGTGTTCACCGCCCTGAGCGATGAGGTAAACAGCGAGCTGGATCTGAAGTGGAGCGAGATGAAGAGCTACGATGAGGGCGGCGGCAGCTACCTGTTTTTGCTGCTGCTTCTGGCCATGCTGGCGCTGGCCTGCTTCAATATCTGGCGCAAAGTGCGCAGAAAGACCCGCAATCAGTATTGATCGTTCAGCCAAGGCTGCCGTCCCGGATGTGGTGCGGCGGCCTTTTTCCGATAGGAGGAAAAGACTATGGAACAGTTTTATTATGAAGATACTGCCGTGGTAGAAAATGCCGATGCAGACTGCCACAGCCTGCTCAAGGCCAGCGCCCTGCTGCGCTATGTGGAGCAGATTTCTTCCATGCACGCCCGGAAGTTTGGCATGGACGATAAGTTTTTTGAGGATCACGGCGTAGCGTTTCTGGTGGGCAAGCAGGCGCTGCGGTTTAACCGTGTGCCTCGCCGTGGCGAGACTTTGACCCTTTGCTCCCGCTCAGAAAAGGCTCTCCGTGGCTCTATCAAGCGCGTCACTACCCTTACGGACGAAGCCGGGCAGGAAGTAGCCATGGTGGACAGCCGCTGGATCATGTCCAGCCTTGAGAATGGACATATCCTGCGCCAGCCGGGCTGGACGGTGGAGGGATACTGGAACGAGACGGTGGAAGAGGAACTGCCCCTTTTGCTGCATAAGCGCCGGGACAGCCTGACCAGCGCCGGTCTGGTTACGGCGCGCTACTCCCAGTGCGACCTGCACTACCACATCAACAACGCCTTTTATCTGGATATCGTCTGCGATGCACTGCCGCAGGAGATCATGCGCGATCATGTTGTGAAGTTCGCTTCCATCAACTATCACCGCGAAGTCCCCATGGGGCAGCAGGTGGAGGTGTTCTACACGCCTTCGGATGATGGCTGGTACTTTATTGCCAAGCACGCAGACAAAACGGCTTTCGAGTGCTATCTGGAGCTGGAGCCAGTCAAACAGTAAAAACATGGAGGGATGCCTATGTCTAAAACCGGAGAATTGTTCGGCACCTTTTTTAAGATCGGTGCCTTTACCTTTGGCGGCGGCTATGCCATGGTAGCGCTGCTGGAACACGAATTTGTAGAAAAAAAGCGCTGGCTCACCCGGGAAGAGTTTCTGGATATGGTCGCCATTGCCGAGTCCACTCCCGGCCCTGTGGCGGTGAACAGCGCCACCTACATCGGCTATAAGCTGGCCGGTGTTGCCGGTGCGGCGGCTTCCACTCTGGCGGTGTGCCTGCCGTCCTTTGCAGTCATCTACCTTATTTCGCTCTTCTTCGACCGCTTTTTGCAGCTGACGGTGGTGGCCAATGCTTTCAAGGGCATTCAGGCCTGTGTCATCTACCTGATCCTGTCCGCCGGGGTCAAGATGCTCAAAAACTTGCAGCGCACCCCCTTCAACACGGCAGTGGTGGCGGTGGTGTTGGCGGCTATGGTGGGCTGCTCAGTGTTGGCGGTAAAATTTTCCTCCATCTGCTGCATTTTGCTTTGCGGCGCAGCCGGGGTGCTGGCCTACGCGATAGGGCAGGGGAAGAAAGGCGGCACAAAATGATCTTGTTGGAGCTGTTCTGGAATTTCCTTGTCATCGGTGCAGTGTCCTTTGGCGGCGGCTACGGCATGATCTCGCTGGTACGGGAAACGGTGCTGGGGCACTGCTGGCTGACCGAGAGCGAATTTCTCAGCTTTATCGCGGTGTCAGAGTCTACGCCCGGCCCGCTGGCAGTGAATATGGCCACCTTTATCGGCGCTTCGCAGGCGGGGCTGGCAGGCTCCTTTGTGGCAACGGTGGGGGTGGTGCTGCCCTCCTTTGTCATCATTTTGCTGATCGCGGCGGCGCTGCACAGCCTGATGAAGTACGCCGGGGTCAACGCCTTTCTGGCTGGGGTGCGACCCTGCGTGGTGGCTATGATCCTGGCTACCGCCTGCACTATGGGGCTTTCCACGCTGGGGGGCTTTACCACCCTTGCCGGCGGCTTTGCCCCGGATGTGCGTGCACTGGCGGTGTTTGCCCTGCTGGGCATTCTGCATTTTGCCTATAAAAAGAAAACGCAGAAAGCACCGTCCCCCATTGGGATGATCTTACTTTCTGCGGTGCTGGGCGCGGTGCTGTGGAGCATCTGACCCGGCAAGAAAGGATACTGCAATGAACATTACCGTGTATCTGGGGGCAAACCTTGGCACCGACCCTGCACTGCCGCAGGCCGTGCAGCAGCTGGGGCGCTGGATCGGCGAAAGCGGCAACGCGCTGGTGTACGGCGGCAGCAAAAGCGGCCTGATGGGGCTTTTGGCCGACAGTGTGCTGGCCGCAGGCGGCAGGGTGACCGGCGTAGAACCCAAGTGCTTTCTGGACGCAGAACTGCAGCACGAGGGACTGACCGAGTTGATCGTCACCGAGGATATCTCCGCCCGCAAGACCAAAATGATCGAGCTGGGGGATGCTTTTATCGCGTTTCCCGGCGGCACCGGCACGCTGGAGGAGATCACCGAGGTCATCAGCAAGCTGTCTCTGGGACAGCTGAACGCGCCCTGCATCCTCTACGACCTGAACGGCTACTACCAGCCTCTGCACCAGCTTTTGCAGCAGATGATCACCATGGGGCTTTCCACTCCGGCGCGGCAGCGGAATATCGCCTTTGCCGCCGACCTTGCTCAGATTCGCGCAATCCTTGAAAAATGATATTGGGAAGCTTACTTCTCAAACGCGAGGGACTGCTGTACATGGCTTTGTGCGGCGGTCTTTTTTCATAAAAATGGGATACCGGGGCGTTCGCAGATGACCCGGTATCCCGAAAAAAATCATTCCGCTGGTTATGCCCATAGCACACGCGGAGGGCATTTAAATCTTTCTGCGCAATCAAAAAGGCCGCTGCACAAAATAATGTGCAACGGCCTTTTGCTATCCTGTTATGTACGCTGTGCGCGTTAAACTTAGGCGGCAGTGGTGGAAGCAACCTCAGAAGAAGCAGCCTCAGAGGAAGCAGCCTCGGAAGATGCAGCCTCAGAGGAAGCAGCCTCAGAAGAAGCAGCCTCAGAGGAAGCAGCCTCAGAAGAAGCAGCCTCGGAAACAGCGGTGGTGCTTGCGGAAGCAGCCTCAGAGGTGGAGGAAGCAGAAGCGGCAGAAGTACCACCGCAGGCGGTCATGCCAGCAGCCAGAGCCAGAGCAACAACAGCGATGCAAATATTCTTGAGTTTCATATCAATGATCTCCTTAGTCTTCTTGTAAATGTTTAGCAGCGGGCTTTCGGTAGCACCTCACTGCGATGCTATATTCTAATCCGTTTTTGAAAAAAATCAAGAGGATTTTGGTCGAAAGTTATAATCCATGTAAAGAATCTACATAGTTGTCATAAAGTTTCGCCAAAAGTCAAAGACTTTTTGGTAAAAATAAAGCGCGGGATAGAGCCTGTACCGCCGGGCGGGAAGTACAAAAACAGAAAAATTTGAAAAATACTCATAAAATCCTTTTTATTGTACTGTAAATGTGGATAATAGAGACACAACGAGGGACGGACATCCCCCGGAGGGCTGAACGACAAGAACATTTATGGAGGGTACTACAATGAAAGACTTTGATTTTGGCTACTTTGGCACCGGCGACGAGGGCTATGCCCAGTACATGACCGCATTCGAGCGCAATTTCAGCACGGACAGCACCGATAGCTTTGCATCCGATGACGCAGACTGCGATGCAGACAGCTGCGACAGCACTGAGGACGATTTCTGAGCCTGCACTCTTTTGCCCGTTTGTGCATACAAAGGGCAAAGGGGGAATGCGGCTTGAACCGGATCGTTTTCACACTTTGTGTCTGGCTGTTCCCGGCGGCGTGTACCGCGCTGGGAGCAGCAGGGGTGTTTTTGCTGCGCAGGCAGACAAGGCTGGCAACCCGGCGCATTTTGTGCGGAATGGCGGCGGGTATCATGCTGGCGGCCAGCGTGTGGAGCCTGCTGCTGCCGGCCATTGCCCGGTCGGAGGGCAGGGCGGCATGGGTGCCCCCGGCGCTGGGGCTCATTTTAGGCGCTGTGGGGCTTTTACGGCTGGAGGATGCCGCCGGGCAGTTGCTGGCGGGCGGCCCCGGGCATTGCGGGCGTATGGTGCTGGCGGTCACCCTGCATAACCTGCCGGAAGGCATGGTGGTGGGGCTGGCTGCGGCGCTGGCGCTGCACGGGGACGCAGATGCCGTAAGCGGCGCGCTGGCACTGAGCCTGGGTATCGGCTTGCAGAATATCCCGGAGGGGGCGGCGGTCAGTCTGCCGCTGACCCAGAGCGGGCGCACCCGGGGGCAGTCCTTTGCCGCCGGGGCGGCCTCCGGACTGGTGGAGCCCCTGGGCGCGGTGCTGGCCTTTGTGCTGGCCGAGTGGGTAGGCGCAGCGCTGCCGTGGCTCATGAGCGCGGCGGCGGGCTGTATGGTGTGTGTGACCGCACAGGAGATGATCCCTGAGGCGGTGGAACCGGATGAAGTGGCCGGTGTCATCAGCATCGTGCTGGGGTTTGCGCTGATGATGGCACTGGATGTGGCCCTGTGATATAGTAAAAGCAGCGCCGGACAGACTTTTTTGGTCTGCCCGGCGCTGCTTTTATGCAAAAAGGATTTATACCGTCTGCTGCTGCTTCTGGCGCAGATGCCGCCGCACCACAAGCAGGCAGGCCAGATGCACCAGTGCGGTCAGTGCCCAGCTGATGGGGTAGCTGATGTACAGCATAAAAGGGGTGCGGTTCAGCTGGAAAATAGTGGCGATCCACACCAGCCGCAGCACGCACACACCCACAAGGCTTACCACCATGGGCAGCACGCTGTAGCCCAGCCCGCGCAGGCTGCTGGCCAGCACGTCCATGATGCCGCACAGCAGATAGAAGCCGCAAATCAGGCGCAGCCGCTCGGCGCCGGTGGCGATGACCGCAGTGTCCGAGGAGTAGAAGCGCAGCAGCTGGTGCCCCGCCAGTGCTGCGCCACCGCCCAGCACAAGGCCGGTCACCACGACACACAGCAGACAGTTGCGGATCACCCGGTCGAGGTTGTGGTACTTGCGCGCGCCGATATTCTGGCTGGTAAAGGTAACAGCGGCCTGTGCAAAGGCGTTCATGGCGGTGTACACAAAGCCCTCCAGATTGGAGGAAGCAGAGTTGCCCGCCACCACCATGGAGCCGAAGGAGTTGATGGAAGACTGGATGACCACATTGGAAAGGCTGAACACCGTGCTTTGCAGCCCGGCAGGCAGGCCGATGAGCAAAATCTGCTTCAGCGTCCCGGCGTGGAAGGCCAGCCGCCGCAGGTCTAGCCGCAGTGCGCCCTCCTCCCGGACGAGCATCCCGGTCACCAGCAGCGCGGACACAGTCTGGCTGATGATGGTGGCCAGTGCCACGCCCGCCACGCTCATGGAAAAGCCGATGACAAAGACCAGATTCAGCACCACGTTGATGACGCCGGCAGCGGCCAGACAGTACAGCGGGCGCTTGGTGTCGCCCATGGCCCGCAGCAGCGCACTGCTGAAGTTGTACAGCATGGTCATGGGCATTCCGATGAAATAAATCTTCAGATACAGGGTGGAAAGGCTGATCACGTCCTCCGGGCAACTCATCAGCTCCAGCAGACCGCGCGCGGCGCAAAAGCCCACCACCGCCAGCAGCACGCCGCTGACTAAGCCCAGCGCTACGGCGGTGTGCACCGTATCCTGCACGCCCTTTTCGTCCCGGGCGCCAAAGCACCGGGCTGCCACCACATTGGCACCCAGCGAAAGCCCGACGAACAGGTTGACCAGCAGGTTGATCAACGCGCCGTTGGAGCCCACGGCGGCCAGCGCCGTGCTGCCCGCAAAGCGCCCCACCACCACAACATCGGCGGCGTTGAACAGCAATTGCAGAATGCTGGATGCCGCCAGCGGCACGGAAAACAAGATGATCTTTTGCAGCATGGGCCCGCTGGTCAGGTCTGCGGAACGGCTGGTCGTAGCCATGAGTTGTCTACCTCCTATAATAAGCCTTGCGTGAACATAGCAATTGCTTATTATAGCGCGATATTAGGTAAAAAACAAGAGGTGAAGCGCCCTGTTCTCTCCAAAAGCGGCAAATATCACCCGCCGGGTACAGCCTGCAATTGAAAAATGCTGCCCATACTGCTATAATAAGGAGGTAGACCCGTAGAAAACGGAGGAAGTTGGATTTATGTATCGGAATCGGATCAAACGGCTGCTGGATATTTTGCTGTCGGCCTGCGGCATTCTGTGCCTTTCGTGGCTGCTGCTGCTTTTGACTATTGCCATCAAGCTGGACTCGCCCGGGCCGGTGTTTTTCCGGCAGAAGCGTGTGGGCATCGGCAAGCGGCATTTCCAGATCCTCAAGTTCCGCACTATGCGCATTGATACCCCCCACGATATGCCCACCCATCTGCTGCACGACCCGGAGCAGTATATCACCCGCATGGGACGCTTTCTGCGCAAGACCAGTCTGGACGAGCTGCCCCAGCTGTGGAATATCCTTGTGGGGGATATGGCGGTCATCGGCCCGCGCCCAGCGCTTTGGAACCAGTACGACCTGCTGGCCGAACGGGATAAGTACGGTGCAAACGATGTACGCCCCGGGTTGACCGGCTGGGCGCAGATCCATGGCCGGGACGAGCTGGAAATCGCCGAAAAGGCAAAGCTGGACGGCTGGTATGTGGAGCACATCAGCTTTGGGCTGGATGTGAAGTGCTTCTTTGGCACCATTACCGCTGTGCTCAAGCATGACGGCGTGGTAGAGGGCGGCACTGGCACCCTGCACGATGAAAAATGATCTATTATATGGAGACACCGGAGCCTTGGCTGACGCTCCGGTGTCTCCATTTTTACAGAAAGCACAGCACAGAGCGGCTGAAATTGGCATATCTCTTGATTTATCCCCTGAAAAGCGTATAATAAAACAGTACACAAGACGTTAAAGGAGGATTCCTGTATTATGGAACGCACCTATATCAATGAGGCTCAAAAGGCCATCGGCGGCACGGTGAAGGTGCAGGGCTTTATCGAGAACCTGCGCAACAGCAAGTATATGGCATTTATCGTGCTGAAAGATATTACCGGCAAGCTGCAGATCACGGTGGAGAAGGCCGACCACCCCGAGCTGGTGGATACCATCGACCAGCTCACCCCGGACTCTGTCATCACCGTTACCGGCAAGGTGATGGAGAACGACTACGTCAAGATGGGCGGCGTGGAGATGATCCCCGAGAGCATCGAGGTGGAGAGCACCGCCAATGCACTGCCCATCGTCCGCAAGGAGATCGCAGCCACCAAGAAAAAGAAGGCTGTGGAGCGCTCCAGCATCGACCAGCGCATCGACTACCGCTGGATCGACCTGCGCACCGACGAGAACCAGTTGATGTTCAAGGCACAGAGCTGCTTCGTCAACGCCATGCGCAAGTTCCTGCTGGATCGCAACTTCATCGAGATCCACACCCCCAAGCTGATCGCTGCTGCCAGCGAGAGCGGCTCTGAGGTGTTCAAGGTGGACTACTTCGACCGCAACGCTTATCTGGCACAGAGCCCCCAGTTCTATAAGCAGATGGCTATGGCTGCCGGCTTTGAGCGTATCTTCGAGACCGGTCCCGTGTTCCGCGCTGAGAAGAGCTACACCAACAAGCATGCTACTGAGTTCTCCGGCTTCGATCTGGAGTTCAGCTACATCACCTCCTTCAAAGACGTGATGAAGATGGAAGAGGAGCTGCTGACCGCCGGTCTGCAGGCCGTTAAGGACAGCTACGGCGACCAGATCAAGGAGTTGTTCGGACTGGAAGTCATCGTGCCCACCACCCCGTTCCCGGTGGTCAAGCTGGCAGACCTGTACAAGGCTCTGGAAGAAGAGTTCGGCTACACCGTGGACGAGAGCGAGAAGGGCGATCTGACCACCGAGGCCGAGCGCCTGAGCTACGACTGGGTCAAGAAGCACTACGGCCACGAGTTCCTGTTCATCACCGATTACTCCGCCGAGAAGCGCGCTTTCTACCACATGCGCGATGAGAACGGCGTGCCGCAGGGCTACGACCTGATCTGGCGCGGTGTGGAGATCACCACCGGTGCCCAGCGCGAGCATCGCTACGAGGTGCTGAAGAAGCAGGCCGAGGAGAAGGGTCTGGCCGATGATGTCAAGTTCTATCTGGAGTTCTTCCAGTACGGCTGCCCGCCCCACGGCGGCTTTGGTCTGGGCATCGACCGCCTGACCATGCTGCTGTGCGGCCTGAGCATCAAGGACGCCGAGTTCCTGTTCCGCGGCCCCAACCGCCTGACCCCGTGATTTCATAAAACCTTTCTGAGAGCTGCTGTGTGTTTGCACGGCAGCTCTTTTTTGAGTCCCGTGAAAAGGCAATTGAGGAAAATCCGCAGATTTTCTTCAATTGCAATTATATAAAATAATTTTTCCGCTGATTATGCCCAGAGCAAAGCGGAGGGCATTTAAGATCGTCCCGGCATAATAAGCGCTCCCTTTTCATACGATACAACGAGCACACCCACCCCTACGGGCGCGGTGCGCAGCGCAACAGGAAGGGGAGAAGGACCTTGGAGAAACAGGAACAGAACAGCATCTGTCGCGAGATCGGCGCACGCACCGGCGGGGATATCTACATCGGTGTGGTGGGGCCGGTGCGCAGCGGCAAATCCACCTTTATCAAGCGGTTCATGGAGCAGCTGGTGCTGCCCGCCATGTCCGGCTCTGCCGCTGCCCGGGAACGTGCCCGGGACGAGCTGCCGCAGTCGGCAGCGGGGCGCACCATCATGACCACCGAGCCGAAATTCATCCCGGAGACCGCCGTGCCCTTGCAGCTGGAGGGCGGCGGGGCGTGCCGGGTGCGGCTGATCGACTGCGTGGGCTACATGGTGGAGGGTGCCATGGGGCACGAGGAGGACGCAAAGCCCCGCATGGTCAAAAGCCCGTGGTTTGAGCAGGAAGTGCCCTTTGACCTTGCCGCAGAGACCGGCACCCGCAAGGTGATCTGTGAGCACTCCACCATCGGGGTGGTGGTCACCACCGACGGCTCAGTCAGCGATATCCCCCGGGCGGGCTACGCAGAGGCCGAAAGGCGGGTCGTCACCGAGTTGGAAGCGCTGGGCAAGCCTTATATCATCCTGCTCAACAGCACCCACCCGGACGCGCCGGAGACCCGGCAGCTGGCCGAGGGCATGGCGCGAGACTACCGCCGCACCGTGCTGCCGGTAAGCTGCGTGGACTTGGACGCCGCCATGCTGGGGGAGATTTTGCGGCGGGTGCTGTATGAATTTCCGGTGCAGGAGCTGGATTTTGCTCTGCCCCGCTGGGTGACCATGCTGGAGCCCGGGCACTGGTTGCAAGCACAGGTGTACACAGCTGCCATGCAGCTGGCAGAGCGGGTGTCCCGCATGAAGGATCTGCCCGCCGGAACGGACGCCCCTGCGCTGGAATGCGATGCCGTGCAGCGCTCGGCAGTGGCGGGCGCAGATCTTGCCGCCGGCAGTGTGCGGGTGAGCTTGGAGTTAAAGCCGGAG
>OIWK01000567.1_pt1 | contig 39478 bp, 55 predicted proteins | sample 1587401 | NCBI WGS metagenome assembly OIWK01 (sample SAMEA3888911, study PRJEB22519) | human gut metagenome | biome: human gut; feature: human-associated habitat; material: faeces | place: Denmark | collected 2009 | reverse complement strand
CTTCATGCAGGTATCTGCCAGTTCATGGGATACACTGCGCGAAAGGTTACTAAGCAGTTCGTACGGAGTTTCAAACGGCCACGGTTTGCGTCCAAAATCATCTATGTCTCTTGCTCTCATTGACTTCCTCGACTTTCTGCCTTATAATTAAGGAAATAAGCTAAATATTAATTGAATTGTTTTGGCATGTGGCCGTTGTCTGGTAGCTCAGGCAGCGGCCATTTTTTAGTAGCGAATGACCAGCTGTTGTCCTGGCTTTAATGTCGGGTTCGGACCCAAGCCGTTGTTGATTTGGATTTCATAAATCACTTCACGGACGTCCTGCCCGGTCTTGTCAGCGATAGGACCAGCGATTTCCCACAGCGTTTCGTCTGTATCGACGACGTGGATGATGGCCGTATCAGCGGCGACCGTTTCGGCCTGTGACCAGGGCGTCGTGCTACCAATGTACAGCCCGACCCCGAAGGCGGCCACAAGGGCCAGCCCCGCCCGGACAACCTGGAACTTGGGCTTACGCCTTGGCTCATTCGGCCCCTGCTCGTAAATCTTCATGGTCTTCATGTTTTTTCCCACCTCCTTCCACGAAATTGATTAATTGATTTTTGGTGCATCGCACTGTGCGGCCATATCGAAAACCAATTTTATGGATGATTTCATAGGCTTGGTTCGTGCCAACCCTTAAGAATTTAGCTACATCTTTTGCCGTTAAAATCGGTGGCAATCCTTTGTAAATGTCCTGATCCATGATTTCCTTAGCTCCTTCTTCTGAACTTTCTTTGTAACAGCTTTGTCCCCAACAATCACATCAACATCTGTTTTACCGGTTACTTTTAATCTGAAAGGGCAATCAGGCAATGGTTGCCCTTTTTTCACATGCAAAGAAGCTTTCAGTTCACTCTTCTTCTGTTCCATGTTCCCACTCATCTCCTCTCATACGTCAGCTATTTAACATATATAGCGAGACACTAAGTGCTCCGCAGGCGACTAATAGCGCTGCGATTGAAATAGCCAATACAATCAAATCAACCTTTTGCTTTTTATCCATGTCATCACTAAGCTCCTTAAATGTCTTTGAAGAAGTTCCTGAAGTATTCCTTTGCTCTATTACTGGAATTCTTCAGGAATTTTTTATACGGGAATCCACCCACTTCCAGGTATCCGTATACTGCCGGACCTAAATCTACGCCCGTGAAATCCATAAGCAGTTTCCTGATTCGTTTATCGTTTGTCGGTTTTGCGTCATCGTTAAAGCAGTTATACTTGCAGAACCGGCATCCCGCGAACGGGGTATCCGTAAACAGATACGACTGCAACATTCTGGCGATGCAGTGGGCATCCATTTCATCTAATTCAAGTTTCTTCTGTTCCTTCATGTTCGGTCCTCCTTTATTTCTTTCCCCCTCCGTTGAACCATGCTATGAAGAGTACGAAAGGAGGTGATTACGATGACCGAGGAAGAATTAAAGAAAATTTTTGTTGAAGCACAAGCAGAGATTATGGCTTCGTATGATGAATCAAAAGTTAAAACGATATTATTGAATGCATCCGGGAAAACTTCGCTTGAATCCGCTATCCTTGGAACATTTCAATTAAGTACTAAGCTAAATCAAGAATTGCTCTTCAAGGTGCTCTCTAAGGCTTTATGCAAATGATTAGCTAATTGTTCAATGGATTCGCAAGAAAGGTCATCAAGTGCCAGCTTGGTGGCCTTTTCTTCGACATCATCCTGCCAAGTTCCCGGAATAACACGAATAGTTGCGATTTCTTTTGTTTTTTCTTCGACAAGATGTTCAATAGGGCCAGCATACGATTCCGCTGTACTTTCATAAAGGAACAACATGCTATCAGAGATACTACGTGATAAGCTCCCTTCCAGGTCCATTACGTAGTATTTTTGTTTGTTTAAATCAATACTTAATACGCAAACCGTCCCGCTTTTTTCTTTTTTCATGCTACGCGCCTCCTTTCCTATGCGTACGCTCCATCGCATCGCCTTCATACTTCATATAGATTGTTTCTTGTTTTATACCGCAACATGCTGTATAATTTAAGAGAAAGGCAGGTGATGCGAATGGCGAAAAACAGCAAACAAACTTCTAAAAAAGCTGCTTCAGCTGCGTCTAAGGTTTTACGGAATCCCCGTTCAGGTAAAGCCTCAAAGACTGCCGCAGCTAGTGCGTTGGCACAAACGCCATCTCGGAAAAAATAGTTTTGTTTTAAGCAGGATATTGGCAGATGTCCTGCTTTTTTATTTGAAAAATACGTTTTGTATGTCTTCCCGGCTGAGCGGAATGTATTCGGCCATTTTATAGATTTCAGAAAGCTTAAAATCCAGTCCGTTTGATTGAATCCGCCGGGTGAACGTATTCCGATCGATGCCAATCACATGGCTAACTGATTCATAGGTTTTTCCATGTTCATAAATCAGTCCTTTGAGTTTATTCATATTAGGTGTCATTTCGCCCACCCCGCCGTTAACGTTGCGCCGGCTTGCTGTTCGGCTTCATCAATCCATTTTTGGACTTTATCAGTCGCGTCAGATGTTCCGTCAGAAGAATACACAAGGACGTCAATACAGGCTGCCCGATACCCTTTGGCCCGTGCGGCCATTTCTTTAGCGTCTGCTTCTTCGAATGTTGATTCCGGGAATGTTAATTCCGGATTCTTTGCTGATTCTTGAGCATAGATGGCTGCTCTCCAGGCCGCTTTAAAGTTTGCTTCCAGTGTCGCTTTTTCATTCTTCGTCATGCTGCTCGCCTCCTTAGTGTCCCGCTTCCTGGTCTTCCCGTTCAATCATGGGAAGGACTCCATGCTTCTTGAGGAGCTGATACAGGAACAGGCGTCCTTTCTGTGTCCATTCGGTTTGCATCTTGCAATCAGGACGCCCGTCGCTGTGCTTGAAGTCGAAGGTCTTGCTATGGGTATAGCCTTTAGCCTGGTACTTGGCGTACAAGAACCATTGCGACCCCATCCGGTAGATGACCCGGAGTTCATGGAGTTTCTGGTTCAGTGCCTTGGCGCTCATGCCATAGTCCTTGGCGATTGCTGTCGTCGGCACGGTCCCTTTACTGGAAAGGATGCGGTCAGTATAATCGGCTTTCGGCTTCAGCTCACCGATTACTTGTTTTGCACTGGCCGCTTCCAGTTCGGCGTTCTTCCGGGCTTCCCGTTCGGCTTTCAGCTCCGTTGCCAGCTTGATAATCGTATCCGGGTTCAGCAGGGCTTCCTCGACCTTTTCCGGCGTCATGTAGCCGCCGTGCTTACGGATGGCCGGCAGGACTTCGCTCGTGACCCAGTGCTTAAACTTTTTGGCTGTCGGAAGCTTGCTGGAAAGGACCAGACTGTAAAGGCCGGATTCGTTGATGATGACCACTTTCTGCCTTCCACCGGGGGTCATCATTTCAGTGACCCCTTTGTCTTCAGGGTCTACATGATTAGCAACAGCATTGGATAGTGATTTTCCTTCCCCATAACCAAGAGAAGCGGCAATATCTTTGCCAACAAACCAGGGGGCGCCATTGATAGTTAATGTGCGAATCTGACCAAATTCATGATTCTTGAAAATCTGTAGTTCGTTCATTGCTGTGTTCTCCTTTCTTTGCGTTTTGCAAAGTTTAGCGATAAAAAAATAGTTGTAGGGCTAACTTTCGCCCTTTTGGCGATTTTCATGCCATTTTCAAAGGACATGCGTCGTTTCCCATTGATTAACAAGCTTACCTGCGATTCTGAAAGGTTTAAGAGCTTGGAAAGACTTCTTTGCGTAATTCCTTTCTCTTCCAGAATTTCCTGCAAAGTCTGCTCTTTTTTCATCATCTCACCTCCTAACTTTGCGTTTCGCAATGTCTGATTGTAGTATAGTCCATACTTTGCATATTGTCAAGTATTTTTACACAATTATTTGACAATATGCAAAGTTTTGTTTTTATCGTTGTGCTTTGCTATTTGTAAAGTTATAATTTAAATAAATATTACACATTGTAAAGGAGGATACTTGTATGAGTTTTGGCGCAAAACTAAAAAAATGTAGAAAAGATAGTTCCTTAAGTCAAAAGGAATTCGGGCAAAAAATAGGGGTTGCCGAATCAACGGTATCCCTATATGAATCAAATAAGCGATTCCCTGATGCCGATACTTTAAAAAAGATATCTGCCCTCTTCGAGGTGTCCCTAGACTATCTGCTCGGAAACGAACCAGCCAAAGCCGCCCAGCCAAAAACCACAGGCCGGGGAGTCCGCATCCCGGTGCTGGGCCGCGTCGTGGCAGGCATTCCCATCGAAGCCGTGGAGGAAATCCTGGACTATGAAGAAATCACCCCGGAGCTTGCGGCAAGTGGCGAATTTTTTGCATTAAAAATCCGCGGTCACTCGATGGAGCCGCGGATGATGGAAGGCGACGTCGTCATTGTCCGCCGGCAGGATGACGTAGATAGCGGGGATGTCGCCATCGTTCTCGTCAATGGCGATGAAGCCACCGTGAAGCGCGTCAAGAAACAGCCCGAAGGAATTACCCTCATCGCCACCAACACCAGCGTGTACGAGCCCCACTTCTACTCAAATAAAGAAATCGCAGAGCTTCCCGTTCGTATCCTCGGCAGAGTCGTTGAGCTTCGGGGGAAAATGTAACATAGGAAAGGAGGCCATTATCTAATGACAAAACAAATAGAGAACCTAGAAGAAAAACTTATTGAAAAAAGCAAAGAGGCTTTTATCGTAGCCATAGAATTGTATAATAAACCCACCATTAAATATAGAGTTGAAGGATTTTCCTTCTTTATATGCAATGCCTGGGAATTAATGCTAAAGGCTTATTTGATCAAAACCAATGGACCACAAAGCATTTATTATGCCAACAAGCCCAAACGAACACTTTCGTTAGAAGTATGCATCCGTAAAGTCTTTACGAATAATAAAGACCCATTACGTATAAATTTAGAACGTATAGTCGATTTGCGTAATACAAGTACCCATTTTATTACAGAAGAATATGAGCAAATCTATATTCCTCTATTTCAAGCATGCGTAATAAATTATTCAAATAAATTATTAGACTTTTTCAATATTGACATCACAGATTCCTTAAATTCTAATTTTCTTACTCTGTCAGTTCGCTTGGATTCCATCACAGAATCTGAAATCAAAGCGCGGTATCCCAAAGAAATCGTTGATAAATTACTAAATGCAACTGAAAAAATTACACAATCTATAAGCTCAATGTCCAATCCTACATATGCAATTCAAATTCGCCATAACTGGTATTTAACCAAAAAATCCAAAGAGGCAACAGTATCTTTCACGTTTACAAAAGATGCTGATAAGGCGGCTGCTATAATAAAAGAGCCAAAAGATATGCACAAAATTTATCCTTTTTCAATGAAGGAATGTATTAAGCAAATCAATCAATACATCAAGCGCAATAACCTAAATTTTATCAATCCATCAGCATCTGCTCAAAATAATGATTTTAATAAGTATCATTTTGGCTTATTTATCAATTTTTATGATGTGAAGTCAAATCCGGTATACTGTTATGAATACATGCCCAATCAGTTACCCTTATTTGGCTACAACCAAAAGTTGATTGATTTTATTTGCGACCAAATAAAAAAAGACCCTGAAGGTATTATTCAGGATCTCAAAGACAATATTGCAAAAAAATAAGCCAACCCCAGGGGCAAAGGAATTCTAAGCGTAATCGCCTACTCCCATTCGGGAACCCAGCCTTATCCTTCACAAGTTGACTTTATAGTCATTATATCAAAAAAAACGGGAAAATGCAACTATTTATTTTATGACACCTGTTCTTGACCAAACAAGATAAAAATAGAAAAAGTACCGGCACCGTGCTGGAACACGATACCGGGATTTGCCGATAAGGGAAGGAGGCAAATTATGCACGTTTACAAAAAGCCGTCAGGGCTATGGGCTTACAAAATTGACATAGGCAAAAACCCGCGGACGGGGAAAAGGCAGCAGAAAGAAAAAGGTGGGTTCAAGCGGGCAAAAGATGCCAGGATAGCTGGAGAGGAAGCGCTGCAGCGGTATCGAAATAAAGGCTTCGCACGACCGGAAGCTGTGACGTTCGGAGATTTTGCCCAGGAGTGGCTAAAGGCATACGCAACTACAGCTAAAGTATCGTCTGTCCGAATCCGAAAACACCAGCTTGGGCACCTGAACCGGTACTTTGAAAAAATCCCCGTTCAAGAAATTCATAAGAAGCAGTATCAGGATGCTTTACTGTCTCTCACCAAGACGCTGGCTCCAAATACGATTTCAGGAATCCATGCTACAGCAAAAATGATTTTCAAGCGGGCCCTAGAATACGAGCTTATTTACTCAGACCCGACGGAGTTTGCTACCGTGCCCCGGCCCAAACGGAAAATCGTGGATCCAGACAAAAACGTCCCCGCTTACCTGGAAAAGTCTCAGCTTCTTGATTTCTTGGAAACAGCGAAAGAAAAAGGAATTATGCCCGACTATCCTTTATTTACGCTGCTGGCTTATACGGGCTTACGAATCGGTGAAGCCCTGGCGCTCACCTGGGAAGATATAGATTTCAAGCAAAATGTGGTCAAGGTATCCAAGACGCTTTACAATCCGACGAATAACGCTGAAAAATATGAGTTCCTTCCTCCGAAGACAGAAACGTCGGTGCGAGTCGTCACTATGCCGTCACATCTGGAAAAGGTGCTGGCTGCATTCAAGTTCCAAGTCTCTAAACTCCGGATTGAATATAAAGAGTTGTGGCACTATCCCAAGGATAGTAAATTGGGCTTCGTTTTTACGGCCCCGGCCCATCCTGGCCATCCTCTTACCCAGCGTCTCGTACAGACTCGTATAGACCGTATTCAGAGGCTTATGGATAACCCACCGAGTCTTCATATACACCCCCATATTTTCCGTCATACTCATGCGTCTCTGCTGGCAGAGGCCGGTATAGACCTGGTACAGATCATGAAGCGTTTGGGCCATGCTGACGATACGACGACACGACAGATATATCTGCACATCACCAAAACGCTGGCCACGGAAACGGCAGAAAAGTTTGACGAGCTCTTAAATAAGGCATAAAAATAAGCCCCTTGCGGTTGATTTCGCAAGAGGCTTATTTTTTGGTTCTCGTTTTGTTCTCTGGACACGATTTTCAAAGCCTTACAAACGCCTTGGTTATCGTATTTACGGCACTTTTAAATTTTTATTTACATCATGCCAGGCATACCGCCGCCCATGCCAGCCGGAGCTGCCGGAGCTGCCGGAGCCGGTTCCGGTTTGTCAGCGACCAAGGTTTCCGTCGTGAGGACGAGGGCTGCGATGGAAGCTGCGTTCTGGAGAGCTGTACGGGTTACTTTAGCCGGGTCGACGATACCAGCTTTGACCATATCGACATATTCTTCTTTGAGGGCGTTGAAGCCTACGCCGTCTTCGGAAGCTTTGACTTTGGCAACGATGACCGAACCTTCGAGGCCAGCGTTTTCAGCGATCTGGCGGAGCGGAGCTTCGATAGCACGTTTAACCAAGTTGATACCCGTCTGTACGTCGCCGTCTTCATTGAATTCGTCGAGAGCCGGGAGAATGTCGATGAGGGTCGTGCCGCCGCCGGCTACGATACCTTCTTCAACAGCTGCACGAGTAGCATTGAGGGCATCTTCGAGGCGATATTTCTTATCTTTCAATTCGACTTCGGTAGCAGCACCGACTTCGATGACAGCTACGCCGCCGGACATCTTAGCCAAACGTTCCTGCAATTTTTCTTTGTCGAAATCAGACGTCGTTTCAGCAATCTGAGCTTTGATCTGAGCAACGCGGTCTTTGATGGCCTGAGGATCACCGTGACCTTCAACGATGGTCGTTTCATCTTTGGTTACGCGGACCTGACGAGCTGTGCCGAGGTCTTCCATGGTAACACTGTCGAGTTTACGGCCGACATCTTCCGTGATGACCGTAGCGCCCGTAAGGGTTGCGATATCCTGGAGCATTGCTTTGCGGCGGTCACCGAAGCCCGGAGCTTTGACAGCGACGGCTTTGAAGGTACCACGGAGTTTGTTGACGACCAAGGTTGCCAAGGCTTCACCTTCGACGTCTTCAGCGATGATGAGGAGTTCTTTACCAGCCTGGACGACTTTTTCGAGAACCGGGAGCATTTCCTGGATAGAAGCGATTTTGCGGTCCGTAATGAGGATGTACGGTTCGCTCATGACAGCTTCCATTTTATCCGGATCCGTTACCATGTACGGGGAAATGTAGCCGCGGTCGAACTGCATGCCTTCGACGACGGAGAGCTGCGTGCCCATAGTCTTCGATTCTTCAACGGTGATGACACCATCTTTGCCGACTTTTTCCATAGCATCAGCAATGAGGCCGCCGACTTCTTCATCACCGGCCGAAATGGAAGCGACCTGAGCGATGGAAGCTTTATCGGATACGGCGATAGAACGTTTCTTGATTTCTTCGACGAGTTTAGCAACAGCTTTTTCGATACCGCGTTTGAGAATCATCGGGTTAGCACCGGCTGCGACGTTGCGCATGCCTTCCTGGATCATAGCCTGTGCCAGGATGGTAGCTGTCGTCGTGCCGTCACCAGCGACGTCGTTAGTCTTGGTTGCGACTTCTTTGACGAGCTGTGCGCCCATGTTTTCAAAGGGATCTTCCAATTCGATATCGCGGGCGATGGTAACACCATCGTTAGTGATGGTCGGTGCGCCAAATTTCTTGTCAAGAACGACGTTGCGGCCTTTAGGCCCTAAAGTAACTTTTACGGCATTTGCCAAAGCGTCTACGCCTTTGCCGAGAGCGCGGCGTGCATCTTCGTTGAACAAAATCTGTTTAGCCATGTTGAACACACTCCTATGTGAAAGTTAAGTAGTTTTAAATTGATGATTTATTAGATAATAGCCAAGATGTCGCGTTCGCTGACGATCAAATATTTGGTGCCTTCGAACTTGACTTCTGTGCCGGCATATTTGGAGAAAATAATCTTGTCGCCTACTTTGACATCCAAAGCAACGCGTTTACCGTCGTCCTGTACTTTGCCCGGACCTACGGCTACGACTTCGCCCTGGCTCGGTTTTTCTTTAGCAGTGTCCGGTAAAAAAATACCGCTTGCAGTTTTTTCTTCCTGTTCCAATACACGGATAACTACGCGATCTCCTAACGGTTTTAACATTTTATATTCCTCCTTAAAAGTAAGTTGCTACTCTTTATTAGCACTCCATACTTCCGAGTGCTAACTTACAATATATATATTAGCCATTAAAGGTAAAAAAGTCAAGGCCTTAGCCCTGACTTTTTCCTGAAACGTTTTATTTTTTTTGACTTTTTATCTTTTCCGCACTGGCGACGACCGCATCGGCCACGGCTTTCAAGGATTTCCGGTTCTTCATGCTGTACTGCTGCAACCGGCGGTAAGCTTCGTGTTCGGATATATGATATAAGTCCATGAGGCAGCCTTTGGCCCGGTCGACGGCTTTGCGCGTCTCGATGCGTTCGTTCATATCATCGAGCTGCTGGGCCACTTCGCGCTGGTGGCGGAACTGGGAAATAGCGATTTCGATGGCCGGGAAGAGATTCACCGGGCTGACCGGTTTGACCAGATAGCCGAGGACCCCGGAGTCCTTGGCCTTGTCGACGATATCCTGCTGGCTGTATGCCGTGAGCAGCAGGACCGGTGCCAGGCCTTCGTGGCCAATCATGCGGGCCGCGTGGATGCCGTCCAGGCGGGGCATCTTGATGTCCAGGAGGACGATGTCCGGCTTCTCCTTGCGTACTAAATCGAGGGCCTCGACGCCATCAGCCGCTTCCCCGACGACGGTATGGCCGGCATCTTCCAGCATTTCACATAAATCCATACGGATGATCGATTCGTCATCCCCTATTACAACGCGATATCCCATTGGTTATTCTCCCCTCTCTGGTAATGGAAAACGGATTGTGACGACCGTCCCTTCCGGCACGCCGTCATCGAAAGCAATCGCCCCTTGTAAATCTTTCTCGATCAGCGTCCGCACGATGGCCATGCCCAGATGCTTGCGGCCCGTATCGACCGGCGCCTGGGCCATGCCGACGCCGTCATCACAGACCAGGATGAAACCGGTATCCCCGTCCCGGCGGATCGTGATAGACAGGGTCCCCTGGCTGCGCCCTTCAAAACCGTGGATGATGGCATTGGTAATGAGTTCGTTCAGGACCAGCGCCAGCGACGTCGCAGCATCGGACGGCAGAGGCAATATTTCCCCGGAAAATTTCGTCTCTACATGGCAGTCCTTGCTGACCAGGCTGTGAGCCAGGAGGCCCAGCAGTTTCTGGGCCACGTCGGAAATATCAATGTTCTCTTCATCGTGGTGGGACAACGTCTCGTGGACCAAAGAAATGCTGAGGATCCGGTTCAGGCTTTCTTTGAGGACGTCCCGCGCTTCTTCACTGGTCGTGCGCCGCATCTGCATGCGCAGCAGACTGGCGATGGTCTGCAAGTTGTTCTTGACGCGGTGGTGGATTTCCTTGATGACCGACGTCTTGACCATGAGTTCTTCTTCCTTGCGGTGCAATTCCGTCCGCTCGGTCAGGATGGAAATGACCCGGCGGACTTTGCCGCGCTGCAGGATAGGAATGACCCGGCGGGAAACGACGGCTTCACCGAACGTCACGTCGTCGGTCAGCCCCGTCGCCTGGGACAGGGCTTTCTTGGCCCCGGTCAGGTCGAGGCGGGTATTGTAGATATTGGTTCCCGTAATGGCGCCGTGCTGGCCGCACATGTGCAGGATGCTGTCGGCCATGTCGTCGGCATAGATGACGACGCCGTTGCAGTTGACCAGGACGACGCCATCCTGGATGGACAAGGGCCGGTACATGGAATGGAAATCCATGGGCACCTGCAAGGACAAAAAGGCCGTTTCCGTCAAGATTTCCCGGTTGTCTTCGACGGCTCCGACAAAGGCAATGACGGCAATCGTCCCGCCGCCGTTATCGACGAAGGGATAGGACACGATCGGCGCCATGCGGCCGTATTCGATTTCCCTTTCGCCCTGCAAGGCCTGCCCGGTCTGGAAGACCTGATAGTTGAAGGGTTCTTCATACCGGGAAAAGACAGCGCCCGGATCGGTCGTCTCGGTCTGCCGTCCTTTTTGCAGGAGCGGCGTCCGGTGGGCGGCCAGGACCAGGGTCCCCGCGTCCTTTCCCGGCACGTAGACGAAGAGTTCCCGGTGCGACAAGTCGCTGGCGAACTGCAATAATTCTTCACTGTTCTGTAAAATATGGATCTGCACGGGCGACAACGTGCTCTGAGTCCGGCAGACCGCTTCAAGTGTAGCCATAGAAGATTCCCCCATCTCTTCACAGGATTAGTCCGATGTAATCGGCAGGGCCGGCTTGGCGTTGAGCGTCAAATCGGCAAAACGGCCGTCCAAGGCCATATAATAGGCCCGGCAGCCGATCATGGCGCCGTTATCGGTGCAGAGGATCGGATCGGGCCGGTAAAAGGCATAGCCCTTGTCGGCACAGGCCGCACTCATGGCCGCTGCCAGGCCGCTGTTGGCCGAGACGCCGCCGGCGACGGCAATTTTTTTAGCCCCACAGTAAGAGGCGGCGTCCATGGTCTTTTCGACGAGCGTTTCAACGACGGTCTTCTGGAAGCTGGCCGCGACATCGGCCGCATTATAGGACTGGCCGCGCTGTTCCTGCGTGTGCAGGTAGTTGAGGACAGCCGACTTGAGGCCGCTGAAGCTGAACTCGAAGTTATGCTTTTCATGGAGGGCTTTCGGGAAGGCGATGGCATCGGGATTACCTTCCTTGGCCAATTTGTCGATCTGCGGACCGCCCGGATAGGGATAGCCCATGACGCGGGCGATTTTGTCGAAGGCCTCGCCGGCTGCGTCGTCGCGGGTCTGACCCATGAGTTTGAACGAATTATAGCCATTGATCTGGACCAGCTGCGTATGGCCGCCAGAAACGACGAGGGCCAGGAACGGCGGTTCCAGTTCGGGATGGCTGAGGAAATTGGCAAAGATGTGGCCTTCCATGTGGTTGACACCGACCAGGGGCTTATCGGCAGCAAAGCTGATGGCCTTGGCGGCGGCGACGCCGACCAGCAGGGCACCGACCAGGCCGGGCCCGTAGGTAACGCCGATATGGTCGATATCGGCCAAGGTGACCTGCGCCGTATCGAGGGCTTCCTTGATGATGGGCAGGACGTATTCGATATGCTGGCGCGAGGCGATTTCCGGTACGACACCGCCGAATTTGCGGTGAATCGGTACTTGTGTCGATATGATGTTGGAGCAGATGTGGCGGCCGTCTTCGATGACAGCAGCCGACGTTTCGTCACAACTCGTTTCTAAAGCTAAGGTATACATAGATTTCATCCTTTTTATCGTGAATGGCTGAACCATTGGTAATTTTCTTTCTGACACTGCATGATGCAGGCATCTTCTACAGGCTGGGAATAGTAATCCTTACGGACGGCAACGCCTTCGTAGCCCAGCTTGCGGTACAAGCCCTGGGCCGGTGCATTGGACTGGCGGACTTCCAGGAACATACTCGTACAGCCGTCCTGGAACAGGGCTTCCATAGCCGTGCGCAGGAGGGTCTCGCCATAACCGTGGCCCCGGGCGGACGGGTGGATGGCGATGTTGGCCAGCTGGCCTTCATCGGCGATGAGCCAGACGTCAGCGTACCCGAGGACCTGACCTGTTTCCCCTTCCAGGACGTAATACTTAGCGACAGGATTGTCCAGTTCCGCTGCCAGGGACTGATGGGACCAGGGCACGGAAAAGGAGGCCTCTTCGATGGCGATGATGGCCGGCAGATCTTCCCGGCCAGCCTGACGGACCGTTACCGGCATGATGCACCGCCGTGGCGTTTTTCCCAGAGCACTTCCGCTTCGCTGCGGCGCAGGTACGACGGCGTCAAGGTCATGCAGTCGTCGTAGTCACCGGCAGCAAAGCGGACATTGGCCGCCAGGGCTACGCTGCCGGCGCGGGGAATGACCATCGTCGGCGGCGCCATGCGGAACAAGGGGCTGTGCCCTTCGATGTCCTTACGCCCTTTGAGGGAGCCGTCGCCGCAGAAGACGACGGGCTGACCTTCCTGTTCCAGCGTATCCAGGACTTCCATCCGCGGAGCGATATAGATTTCTTTTTCCGTCGTCAGCGTCGTCCGGTCCCAGCGATAGACGCCGGCATAGACGTTGCCTTTCTGGGCGTCGATGAGGGTACAGATACGGTCGGAGACGCCGACGAAATTCCAGGCCAGGCTGACTGGGGTCGTCACGCCGACAATGGGGACGTTCCAGGCAAAGGACAGGCCTTTGGCTGTGGCCAGGCCGATGCGCAGGCCCGTAAAGGAACCGGGGCCGACGGCTACGGCGACGCCGTCGATCTGGCTTTTCTTGACCGACGCCTTGTCGAGCATGTCGGCAATGTGGGGCATGAGCTGTTCCGAATGGGTCAGCCGTGCCTGGATAGTGAGTTCGGCCCGCAGCGTGTCTTCATGGAGTAAGGCGACACTCGATACGAGGCTCGATGTTTCAATGGCTAAGAGCATATTTTTTTACCTCATTTTCTACAGCCTTCCAGCGGCTGCCGCGGAAATCAAAATGAAACAACCGGTCTGTAGGACTCGTCTTTTCGATAGTGACAATGGCGGCATCATTAGGCAGGCGGTCTGGGAATTTTTCCGACCATTCGATGACGGTCACACCGCTTTCGAGATAGTCGTCGAATCCCAGGTCATCTAATTCATATTCTTCTTCCAGCCGATAAAAATCGAAATGCTGGAGAGGAATGGTATTTTCATAATAATTCAGAATGGTGAACGTCGGGCTGACGACGACATCGTCGATGCCCATGCCCTGGGCAATGCCCTGGACGAAATGGGTCTTGCCGGCACCGAGGTCACCGCGCAAGGCCAGGACATCACCGTCGCTGAGGACCGGCCCCAGGGCTTTGCCTAAGGCTATCGTTCCGGCTTCTGAATGGGTAGCTACATCAAAGGTCATAATTTTCTCCTTTTAAAAATGGGTCCAGCCCGTCGGCGGCAGGACCTGTTCTCCCCCATCGTGGCGGAGCAGGACCCGGCCCGGTCCCGGACGGACGGTCCCGATGGCGGTCACGGCCGGATAATCGGCCTGCAGGGCCTGGAAATCAGCGGGGGCCATGGTGAAGACCAGTTCATAGTCTTCGCCGCCGTTGAAGACGAATTTCCAGATATCCTTGCCCGATGACGCCGCCCAGGCTTTTAGCCCGTCACTCGTCGGCACCTTATCCCGGTCGATGACCAGTTCGACACCGCTGGCCTTGGCGATTTCATTGGACTCGCTGGCCAAACCGTCGCTGATGTCGTTCAAGCTATGGCAATGATGCTGTACCAATAACCGGCCCAGGGAAATCTGCGGTTCCGGGTACTGGTGGGCTTTCTTCAAAGCTTCATAACCGTCCTGCCCAGCCAGGAGCACATCCAGGCCACCGGCAGAATCGCCGATCGTATGGGATACGGCAATGACATCGCCAGCCTGGGCGCCGCTGCGCAGCAGGGATTTCCCGGCTTCGATTTCGCCAAAGGCGGCCACGGTGATGACGACGCCTTCTTTAGACATGACCGTATCGCCGCCGAGGATATTGACCTCATAGGCCCGGCAGATATCCTTGATGCCGCGATACATTTCAACGACGTCGTCGACTTCCATCTGCGGCGCCAACGCCGTCGATAAGACGATATGCGTCGGTACGGCCCCCATGGCTGCGATGTCGCTGAGGTTCGAAGCGACGGCTTTAAAGCCGACATCATGCCAGGTTGCCGTCTGGCCGATGATGAAATGGCTGTTCTGGACCATCGTATCGATGACAGCGACCTGCTGCCAGCCTGGCGTCGTCGTATAGACGGCACCGTCATCGCCGATGCCGACGACGACGTTCTCTTTATGGTAGAGCGTATCCGCTTTGATGGCATCGATGAATCCAAATTCACCGATATCTGAAATTTTCATGATCGAGCCTCCGCAACGTTATTCTTCATAAGCGACATGGTTGTCTTCGCACCATTTCTTGGCAATCTTGCGAAATTCCATGCGCTGGAAAGTATACCAGAACTGGACCAGGCCCATGTCCTTCAATTCCCGTTCCAACTGGGTTACGGTCTTACCGGCTTCGATGGACTGCTGGAAGGCGGCCCGCTGCTTGGGGTCCTTCATCATGGGGACGAAGCCCTTGATCATTTCCGGCAGGTCCAGGTCGGCCTGGGTCGGCAGCTTGATATAGGCATCGGGATGGGCCGTCACTTCGTTTTCCGCCTTGTCATCTCCGGGGATTTCCGTGACCAGGGCCATATGGCCGTCATTTTTATTCAAATAAAATTTAAGATACGGGTTGTTCAATTCAAAAGCTTTCAATAGCTCTTCGATTTGGACTGTCATAGCTTACACTTCCTTTTCACAATTTGCGATGACTCTATTATAGCATGGATAGGGCCGCGCCTAAAGTAGGTAAAAGGGCTTGTCGCACGACGACAAGCCCTTTTAAGTGGTTAGCGGCTAGTTGTTAGTGGTTAGCTAAAGAAAAAAAGACTGCCACAAAATGTGACAGTCCCTTTATGTGGTGACCCGGTAGGGATTCGAACCCTAGACCTACTGATTCGTAGTCAGTCACTCTATCCAGCTGAGCTACCGAGTCATGTCTTGTTGTTCCTGACGACTCATATATCATAACAAGAAATCGGAAATATGTCAAGGCTTTTTTTGCAAAAAAATCAAAAAGATAAGGGCCCGCCACGTGCGGGCCCCTACATTGAAAAGATTCTCTCCAAACGCAAAGCGGGCGCCCGGTTATGGGCGCCCCTACGCGGACTGCGAACTGCTTTTTTATAATCTGCCGATATCTTTCAGATATTGTTCACATTTGGCCTTGATTTCCGGCGTCGCCTCTACTAAAGGCAGGCGGAAAGGACCAGCTGGGAAGCCGAGCATGTTGAGCATGGTCTTGACCGGGACCGGGCTGACCGTGCAGAAACACCCTTTCATGAAGGGCAAGTATTTCTGATGGAGGGCAGCGGCTTTCTTGACATCGCCGTCTTTGTGGGCCTGGATCATTTCGTTCATTTCCTTGCCGATGACATGAGCAGCTACGGAAATGACGCCTTCACCGCCGACAGCGACGATAGGCAGGGTCAAGTTGTCATCACCGCTGTAAAGGTGGAACCCTTCCGGTGCATTGGCTGCGACATAACCGGCATAATCGAGGTCGCCGCTGGCGTCTTTGAGGCCGATGATATTCGGGAAGTCATGAGCCAATTTGCAGACCGTCTGCGGTTCGATTTTTCCGCCTGTACGGCCGGGTACATTGTAAATGAAGATAGGCATATCCGTCGACTCGGCAATGGCCGCAAAGTGGGCGTAACAGCCTTCCTGATTCGGTTTATTGTAATACGGGACGATGCACAGCAAGACGTCGACACCCGTATCTTTCGCTTTCTTAGCCATTTCAATAGTCTGGGCTGTATTGTTGGTCCCGACATTGCCCATGACCAGGGTCTTACCTTTCAAGGCATCTGCCGTAACTTGGAAGAGCTTGAGTTTTTCTTCTTCCGTCATGACAGCCCCTTCGCCAGTCGTAGCTCCGACGAGGATGGCCGAGCCTTCATCAGCATATTTCTTAGCCAGTTCAACAGTCGCTTCATAATTGACGGAACCGTCTTCATGGAACGGCGTGACCATGGCAACAATCACATTCGGAAAAGTTAACATAAAAGGTTCATCTCCCATCCTTCATACTTAGTGGATCATGTCATGAGCCAACATGTATTCAGCAATCTGCAGGGCATTAAGGGCAGCACCCTTGCGGATCTGGTCGCCCGATACCCAGAGATTGATGGCCTTCGGATTATACAAGTCCTTGCGGATACGGCCGACGTAGCAGTCGTATTTTTCCGACGTGAACAGGGGCATAGGATATTCCATTTCAGCCGGGTTGTCCTGGACCTGGGCACCAGGGAAAGCATCGATGGCTTTGCGGACGGCATCGACAGTCAGTTCATCGGCCGTTTCGACATAGACCGATTCAGCATGGCTGCGGAATACCGGTACGCGGACGGTCGTAGCCGTAATGGCGATAGAGTCGTCGTGGAGCATCTTGTGCGTTTCGTTGACCATCTTCATTTCTTCTTTAGTATAGTCTTTTTCTACGAATTTATCGATCTGCGGGATGAGGTTGAAAGCGATAGGATAATGTTTGGGAAGGCTCTTGCTGGGCAGGATCTTCGGCTGCATTTCTTCCCCTTTGAGGTATGCTTCTGTTTCATCGCGCAATTCATCGATGCCTTCTTTGCCGGCGCCGGAAACAGCCTGGTAGGTGCTGACGATGATGCGTTTGATCGGCGACAAGTCATGAATCGGCTTAAGAGCCATGAGCATGATGATTGTCGAGCAGTTCGGATTGGCAATGATGCCCTTGTGCCAAGCAATGTCTTCCGGATTGACTTCCGGTACGACAAGCGGTACATTGGGGTCCATGCGGAACGTGCTGGAGTTATCGATGACGATGCAGCCCCGTTTAGCAGCTTCAGGTCCCAATTCTTTACTGATCGAGCCGCCGGCGAACAAGCCGATGTCTACACCGTCGAAAGATTCCGGTTTGGCTTCTTCAACGGTATATTCTTTCCCGTTGACAGTCATTTTCTTGCCAGCCGAACGGTACGATGCTAATAACTTCAACTTGCTGTACGGGAATTTTCGTTCTTCGATCAAGCGGATAAATTCCTGGCCTACGGCACCTGTGGCACCTAAAATCGCTACTACCGGTTCTTTTGTCATAACAAACTTCCTCCCCTAATGGTTCTTTTTATAAATAGTTTTCCAGTCCAAAGGTCAATCCCGGACGAGAGCTTACTTTTTTGACGGCTAAGACGACGCCAGGCATGAAGGACTTGCGGTCCATCGAGTCGTGGCGGATGGTCAGCAGTTCGCCGTATCCCCCGAATAAGACTTGCTGATGAGCGATGTAGCCCGGAAGGCGGACACTGTGGATGGGGATGCCATCTACGGAAGCACCGCGGGCGCCGTCGAGGCTTTCATGGGTCTTGTCCGGAGCCGGCTGTACACCTGCTTCTTTGCGGGCTGCATCGATTTTGTCGGCCGTCATGATGGCCGTGCCGGACGGAGCATCCAATTTATTGTTGTGATGGAGTTCGATGATTTCGACATCCGGCAGATACGGAGCGACTTCCGTCGAGAGCTTCATCATCAGGACAGCACCGATGGAAAAGTTCGGCGCAATGAAGATACTCGTCTTCTTTTCCAGAGCCAGGGCATGGAGTTCATGACGCTGTTCAGCGGTCAGGCCCGTCGTGCCGACGACCATGTTGACCCCGTGTTCGATGCAGGTCTTAGCGTTGTTGAAGATGACTTTCGGCGTCGTGAAATCGACGACGACATCCGGTTTGATGTCATCGAGGGCAGCGCCCAGGTCATCGCGGATGGCCAAGCCTAAGTGGCCGACACCGGCGATGTCACCGACATCTTCGCCGACATGAGTAATGCTGATGCCACCGGCTACTTCCAGTTCTGGGTCTTCAAAGACGGCTTTGACGACCTGGCTGCCCATGCGGCCATCGGCACCGTTAACTAATACACGAAGCATATCTATCCCTCCTGTGAGTCCCTTTTGATGGGACTTCTGATTTTTGAAATTATATTTAACTATATACCTATCGCGGACATTCGTCAACCCGCAAAGCAAGGTCGAATCGCAAGTCAAGGGCATTACCTGCCCTTGACTTGCTTTACAATCTGGCGGGCCGCTTCGATGCTGGCCTTGGTCGTATCGTTGCCGGCGAACATGCGGGCGATTTCCAGGACGTGTTCCCCCTCCGAGAGGCCCCGGACCTGGGTAACCGTGCGGCCGTCCATTTCTTTCTTATAAATGAAATAATGGTGGTCGGCAATGGCCGCCGTCTGTGGCAGGTGGGTAATGCAGAAGACCTGGCCCTGCCCGGAGAGCTGGCGGATATGGTCGGCGACCTGCAGGCCTGTCTGGCCACTGATGCCGACGTCGATTTCATCGAAAATCATGGTCTTGCCCGTCGTCCGTTCGGGGCCGGCCGTCTTCAGGGCCAGGGCAATACGCGATACTTCGCCGCCCGAGGCGATTTTCGCCAAGGGCTGCATGGCTTCGCCCGTATTGGCCGAGAAATAAAGCTCGATGCCGGCGGAACCATCCGGTGTGATGTCCTTCATCGGTTCGATATGGAAGGCGATGCGGCTGTTCAGCATGCCCAACTTATTGAGCGTCGCCGTCATGGCCTTGCTGAACTGGCTGTCGGCCTCACGGCGGGCAGCGGCCAGGACCTGGGCCTGCTGGCGCACGGCTTCGGCTTCACGGGCCAGTTTCTCTTCCAGCTTGACCAGATGGCTTTCGGACTGGTCGAGCCGTTCATAATCGGCCTTAGCCTTGGCCAGGAACTGCAGGATATCGGCGACAGTGAAACCGTACTTGCGCTTGAGCTTTTCAATCGACGCCAGGCGGGACTGCATGGCATCCAGAGCCCGTTCATCGAAGTCGAAAGAATCGGCATAGCGCAAAAGGCCATCGTGGACGTCTTCGATTTCATACGACAAGGTCTCGACTTTCCCAGCCAGGGCACTGAAGGCTTCATCGTAAGCCGAGGCCCTTTCCAGACTGCGGTGGATGATCTCAATCTGCTCGATGACGCCAGGCTGGCGTTCACTCCCTTCCAGGGCGAACATGGCCTCCTGCAGATTGTCCTTGATATGTTCGGCATGGGACGCCTTGTTGATTTTCTGCTCCAGTTCGTCGTCTTCCCCTTCTTTCAGGGCGGCTCCCTCGATTTCCTTGATCTGGAACGCCAGGATACTGAGCATCCGCGCCTTTTCACTTTCGTCATGGCGCAAAGCCTTGATTTCCCCTTCCGTCTCATGCCACTGGCGGTATAATCCATCGTAGTCCTGACGGGCCTGACGGACGTCTGGCGTAAGGCCGTCGAGGATAGCCACGTGATAAGACGGGTTGAAAATCAGGCTGTTGTCGAACTGGCCGTGGATATCCAGCAGGTACTCGCCCAGCCGCCGCAGGGTCGCCGTCGGTACCAGCGTCCCGTTGACCAGGATGGTCCCGCGGCCGCTGCGCGGGAACTGGCGGGAAATGATGAGCTGGCCTTCATCGACTTCGATGTGGTTGGCCTCCAGGAGCTGTTCCAGCCCTTCAGGCAACGCAGAAAAAAAGAACGCGCCTTCGACGAGGAACGAGTCCGTCCCGTGGCGGACGAACGATGCCGATGCGCGTTTGCCTGCCAGCATACCGATGGCGTCGAGGAGAATCGATTTGCCAGCGCCTGTCTCGCCAGTAAAAATCGTCACCCCGTCGCCAAAAGTAAGGTGCAGGTCTTCAATCAGAGCAAAATTGTGGATGTGCAGGGACTGCAGCATAAGGGCCTCATTCCTTCATCAGCGATACGATAAGCTTGACCAGTTTCGGAACGGTTTCTGTGTCCTTGACGATGAGGAGGACCGTATCATCGCCGGCCAGGGTGCCGATGACATTTTCCCAGCGGGCGTGGTCGATCGCGGCGGCAATGGGATTGGCCGAACCGGGCAGGGTGTGGACGATGATCTGGTTATACGCCGAATCGACGCGGACGATGGAGTCCTGGAACAGGCGGGCCATGCGGTTCTTGGACATGAGCATATTCTGTTCCGGCGACAAGGCATAGCGGTAATGGCCGTCACTGGTCGGAACCTTGATGAGCATGAGTTCTTTAATGTCGCGGGAAACCGTAGCCTGTGTGACTTCGATGCCTTCTTCCTGCAAGGCCTTGGCTAATTCTTCCTGCGTTTCGATGGGACGGGACTGGACAATTTCTTTAATCTTAGTGTAACGGAATCTCTTCATGATGACGTTTCCCTCTTTTCTGTACAATATATAATACGGGTGGACAATGCACCTCATTGACGGGCTGCCAGGACGAAATATGGAAGTCCTGCTGGGGTATGGTCTGTAAATACGACCGCAGCGCTTGTTCTTCGCGAGCCCCGGCTTCGGTACCGGGATAAGCTGCTATCATAATTATCCCATTTATCGCAATTTTATTCAAGCCTATTTTCATAGCTTTTAGTGTTATTTCACAATTTGTATGGATTTTATGGTCGCCTGACGGCAAATAGCCCAGATTGAATACCATTAAATCCACGTTTTCCTGTATCCGGGCCAGGAGTTCGTCGTGAGAACCGCAGGTGCAGACAACGTGCTTCCCGTCCAGCCCTTCCTGCTGCAGGCGCTGCTGCGTATGGTCAATGGCACAGGGCTGGATATCAAAGGCGTAGAGGACGGCATCGTCCGGCATGAGACGGGCCAGGAAAGCCGTATCATGGCCATTGCCGCAGGTCATGTCGACGAGGACATGAGCCTGGCGGGCATAGGGTTCCATCATCATATGAGAGACGGTAACGGCATTGCGGAATGGATACATATTAATCATTTCCCATCATTTTCGTAAATAAATTGCTGTAGAAATAGTTCTTGTTGAAGCGGATGATCTTGAGGACGTGGTCGGACTTGCGGACCTGAAGGGTCATATTGCGCATCAGTTCCTGGTCCATCATGCCGTCGACGGAGACGCGGACGCTGTTGCGGCTGTTGGCCACCGTCACCGATACCTGGTCGTCATCGCGCAGGACCAGGGGTACTTTGAGCAGCAAGTGCGGGCAAATGGGCGTGACCATGATGCAGGGCACGCTGGGCGCGACGATAGGGCCGCCGCTGGAGAAGGTATAGCCCGTACTCCCCGTCGCCGTCGCTACGATGAGGCCATCGCCGGGATACTGCTGGATGAAATGGCCGTTGATGCTGAGATCGATGCGGATGAGCTTACCTACATTGCCGTGGCCGATGACGATGTCGTTGAGGGCATCGGGCAGGGACTGGACCAGTCCGTCTTCATAGCACAATTCCGAATGGAGCATCATCCGTTCTTCCAGGAAATAGCGGCCGGCCAGGATATCTTCCATGCGCTTTTCCAGGTTCTTGGTCTCGACTTCGTAAAGGAAGCCCAGCGAGCCGAGATTGATGCCGCAGACCGGGATGTCGGCTTCGGCAAACTGTTTGGCCATCTTGAGGATGGTCCCGTCGCCGCCGAGGACCATGGCTACGTCGATGGTACTGTAAATCGTCATGCGTGGGCGCAGGTGTTCAGCGCCGATGCGCTGATAGGCCGGCTGGCGGCTCTCGCTGACATAAGCCGGCAGATAGTATTCAATGCCATGTTTTTCGCAAATTTTGATCATCTGCTGGACGATGGCAGCACTTTCGCGTTTGACGAGGTTCGGGAAAATACCGATACGCATGGGGATCACCTACATTTCATGGGATTTACCGACGATGTCATCGACAACGGCGTCAGTGATATCGTTATGGCAGGGATTGTCTTTACGGCTATACAAGAGATATTCTATATTGCCATCAGCCCCTTTGATGGGCGAGAAGGTCAGGCCCAGCGGCGACAAACCGCAGGCGGCGATGCCGTCCGTGACGTGGCGGATGACGTCGCGGTGGACCTGGATATCGCGGACGATGCCGCCTTTACCGACGTGTTCCCGGCCCGCTTCGAACTGAGGCTTGATGAGAGTGACCATGGTACCGCCTTCTTTGAGCAGCGGTTCCACAGCCGGCATGATTTTCAGCAGGGAAATGAAGGATACGTCAATGGAAATGAAATCGACAGGTTCGCCGATATCTGCGACGGTGACGTTGCGGATATTGGTCCGTTCCATATTGACGACGCGTTCATCGGTCCGCAGCTTCCAGGCCAGCTGGCCATAGCCGACATCGACGGCAAAGACCTTGGCCGCCCCGCGCTGGAGGGCGCAGTCCGTAAAACCGCCTGTCGAGGCGCCGATATCCATCATAGTCTTGCCCGTCAAATCGATGGGAAACGTTTCCATGGCTTTTTCTAATTTCAGGCCGCCCCGGCCGACATAAGGGATCGGATTCCCTTTGACCGTGATTTCTACATCGACGGGCAGCTTCGTACCCGCCTTATCGACGCGCTGGTTATCGACGAAGACCAGGCCGGCCATGATGGTCGCCTTGGCCTTTTCCCGGCTCTCAGACAAGCCGCGGCTGACGAGAAGCACGTCTAATCGTTCTTTATGCTGCATAAATGTAATACCCCTCTCACACTAATGAACGCGAACCAGCAGATGTTCGACCAATTCCTTGAGGAACCAGGCTTTCGGCCCTAACGGTTCCAGGGCCTGGACGGCTTTATCTGCCGCTTCACAGGCCATGCGCCGGGCTTCGTCCAGGGAAAAGATAGTCACATACGTGGCCTTGTCGTTGCGGGCATCGCTGCCGACGGGTTTGCCCAGCAGGGCTTCGTCGCCGACGACATCGAGGATATCGTCGGTAATCTGGAAGGTCAGGCCCATGTACGATGCATAGGCATCCAAAGCCTGCATTTGCTGCGGCGAAGCCTCGGCGACGATAGCGGCCATATCGATAGCCGCCTTGAAGATGACGCCTGTCTTGGAATGATGCAGGAGTTCCATGCCTTCCCGACCGATAGCCATTTCTCCATCAGAGGCCAAATCGAAAGCCTGGCCGCCGACCATGCCGGCCGGTCCAGCTGCTCTGGCAATGACGGCGATACAGCGGTTCAATTTTTCCGGCGCAATATCGGGCTGGCTGGCCATGAGCTCAAAGGCAAAGGTCAGCAGGCCATCACCGGCCAAGGTAGCCAAGCCGGCCCCGTAGACGACGTGGTTCGTCGGCTTGCCCCGGCGCAGGTCGTCATCATCCATGCAGGGCAAGTCGTCATGAATCAAGGAATACGTATGGATACATTCCAAGGCACAGGCCAGTCCCGTATAAGGTGCGGCATCCTGCCCCAGGGCTTCTACTGTCGCCAGCAGGAGGACCGGACGGATGCGCTTGCCGCCGGCCAGTAGGCTGTAATTCATGGCTTCATAGAGTTTGGAAAAACGCGGCTGGTCTGTCGTCAATACCTGCGCCAGGTAATCGTCGACGCGTTTCCGCTGAGCTGCCAGGTAGTCTTGGAAAGTCATAAGTCCAGCACCCCTTCGATCGGTTCTTCGCCGCTATCATCCTTATCGTCCCGGACGTCGGCCAGGGCCTGCGCTTTCTGGCGGGCATATTCCAGGGCTCCTTCGCAGGACTGGGATAATTTGATGGCCTTTTCATATAAATCGAGGGACTGCTTCAGCGTCAGGTCTGGAGCATCCAGTTCCTGTACGAGCTGTTCCAATTTTTCATAATTGCTTTCAAAACTCTTCAATTTATCAGTCGTTCTTGCCATATATGTCCACCTCTTTAACAGCCGTCGTAATCGTCCCGTCGACGACTTGTATCGTCAACGGCGAATCTTGCGACACGCTGTGGATATCTGTAAGGATCTTGCCCTGCTGCATGAGCTGGCCGTAGCCGCGGCGCACGAGGGCTGCCGGATTCAGGGCCTGCAAAGACGCCGTCAGGGTATTCAGCTTTCCCTGTTTCTGTTCTAACTGGAGCTGCAGCTGCCGGTCAGCCTGTTGCATCAGGCCCGACAGATGGGCTTCTTTCATCGCCAGGAAAGCATCATAGCGCTTCAAGTTGAGCCGGCCTGCAGCCTGTTCGACCAGGCGCTGGCGGTCTTCAATGCAGGCCATGACCCGTTCATAAGCCCGGTCTGCCAGGGCAGCCAGGTCCAGTTCCGCTTCACGGACATCGAAGAAAGCCATTTCCGCCGCATGGGTCGGCGTCGCCGCCCGCACATCAGCTGCGTAGTCAGCCAGGGTCGTGTCCGTTTCATGACCGATAGCCGTAATGACCGGCACCTTAGCGCCATAAATGGCCTTGACCACGGTCGGGCTGTTGAAGCACCACAAATCCTCCATGGAACCGCCACCGCGGCCGACGATGAGGACGTCCAGGTCCTTGCGCCGGCCCATCGCTTCGATGGCAGCGGCAATGGCCGTATCGACGCCGTCGCCCTGGACGGGGATGGGATGGAGGACGATGTCGGCATAGGGATTGCGTTCGCCGGCAATCTTATAGATGTCGTGGAGTACGGCCCCCGTCTTCGACGTCAGGACGCCGACGCGCCAAGGGAACCGCGGCAGCTCCTTCTTGTGGCTGCTGTCGAAATAACCCTGGGCGGCCAGTTCATTCTTGATGCGTTCGTACTGGGCCTGCAAGGACCCGGTACCCTGAGAAAAGAGCTGTTCAATGATAAAGGAAAGGGCGCCGCCTTTTTCATAGACATTGACGGCGCCGATGACGACGACATGGTCCCCTTCGCGGACCGCCCGGACCGCTGCCGTCACGCGGCTGCGGAACACAATGGCCCGGATGGAACACTGATCATCGCGGATATTCATATAATAATGGCCGTTCGACGCCCGCTTGAGGCCGATGATATTCCCTTCCATGGCAAGGCTCTGCAGGCGGTAATCACCGTGGATATCCTCTTTGATGCGGCGGACGACGTCCGTAACCGATGCATATTTCATGATTTCTTCCCTTCCTGTACGGCAGCCCAGAAGGCTGCGCCCGAGGCATTATCGGCGCTGAAGCCATCGGCAGCCAGATCCAGGCGTATGCCATGGCAGCGGCAATAATCGCTCATCTGATGGCGCAAATAGGCGTTGGACATGACGCCGCCGGCAGCGACGAGATGTTTCATGCCATCGGCTGCCGCGTAATCGAGGAGGCTCTCCAGGCCGCGCCAGACCGTCGACAGTGTCCAGCTGCAAAGGCGGGCCGGGTCTTCCCCGCCGGAAGCCACGAGCCGCTGTCCCTGCGATTCCGGCCCGGAAAAGCTGACCTGGCCATCGCGGCAGAAGACATGGGCTCCTTTGACAGGCGGATTTACCGTCTGAGCCAGCTTATCGACATGGATGCCCGCCGGAAACGGCAGGTCCAGGGCCACGCCCATGCGGTCGATGAACTGGCCGGCGCTGATATCGCTGGTACCGCCGATGCGGGTGATGTCGAGGCCCCGTGCATCCGGGACGACCCGCAGCAGGTCCGTCGTCCCACCGGACAAGTGGATGCCGTAAAAAGGATCCGTACCGATATGGCCCAGGCTGCGCAGGACGGCGAGAAGATGATTTTCCTGATGGCTCAGGCGGTATAAAGGGACGCCTAAGACGGCTGCCAGGGCCCGGGCATAACCGAGACCGGCCAAAAAAGCCGGCATATAGGAATCGTCACGGCGCCGTGGCTGGTCAGTCACGGCAATGGCCCGGATATGAGCACGAGACAGGATGCCTGCCAGCCGTTCAAAGAGGACCGGCAGATTCCGCGTATGCTGATAGACCATGTTGGACTGGGACAGGCCACGGCCGCCCTTTGCGACGCTCAGGATGATGCGTTCGTCGGCGACGACTTCATAAGCGTCATCGACGAGGCACAGGGACGTCGTGTAACAACTCGTATCGATGCCGAGAAAGACGTCCATCAGGCCTTCGACCTTACATAGGCACCCAAGATGCCATTGACGAACCGTGCCGATTTATCGCCGCTAAATTCTTTCGCCAGGATGACGGCTTCGTTGAGGACGATGGACGGTGCCAGCGTTTCTTTCGGGTACACGAGTTCGCACAAGGCCAGGCGCAGGATGTTGCGGTCCGTGCGGTTCATCCGTTCGATGTCCCAGCCCTTGGCAAAGGAGCGGATGATGTCATCCAGTTCATCGCGGTGTTCCGTCGTCGTTTCGACGAGATACGTGCAATAGGCATCGCGTTCCTGGTCACTCAGTTCCGGACCGTCTTCGGTCAAGGTATCGGTCGTGACGTAATCGTTTTCCAGGATTTCCTGTTCGCTGTACTGGATATCGTTTTCTCCGTGAAATTCACGGGAATATAAAAGTTCGAGCGCCTGCTGGCGCGCTTTATGTCTGCTCACGAGTTTCCTCCTGTGTTCATAACTTATTCAGCTGGCGGAAAGGCCAGGTCTTCAATGGTGACGGAAATATCGAGTCCCTCCGGTTCAGCCATCTCTTCAATCACAGCGGCTGCCCGCTGCTGGACAGCTAAGGCCAGATGGTACAAATCTCCGCCATAACGGGCACGGACAGCCAGATGGACACGGACGATACCGCCTGCGACCGATACGCTGCGGCTGCGGATGGCAACGACGCCCGGTACCTCGCGGCCGGCCGTCTCGGCGATATGGCGCAGGGCCTTTTCACTGACGGCATAGGCAAAATCCTGTTCTTCATCCATCGTGACGATCCTCCTCGAAAACCAACTGCTGTACAATGATGTGGACCGCCGTAACCGTGCAGGCCGTCGCCTTTTCGACGGCATCCTTGACGGACTTCTGCACTTCCAGGGCTACGTCGGGAATACGGCAGCCATAGCGGATGACCAGGCGGACCGTCAGCTCGATGCGCTGGCCCTCGATGGTGACATCGACGCCGCGCCCCGGCAGGGTACGTCCTAATTTCTCGGCCGCCGCTTCGGCAATATTCATTCCCAAGTCGGCGACATAAGCCGCTTTGGCCGCGGTCAGGGCCGCAATGGATGCAATGACGCGCTGGGAAATATGGATACTTCCCCATTCATTCACTTCAGTTGTTTCCATGGGAATCACCCCTTTAGTCCACAAAAGGGGCTGTCGCACGTGCGAAGCCCCTTGGATACCTTATGCTCTGCCGATATACTGGCCGGTTCTCGTGTCGATCTGGAGAACTTCGCCTTCATTGATAAAGAGCGGTACTTTGACGACATAGCCCGTTTCCAGTTTGGCCGGTTTGCTGCCGCCTGTCGCTGTATCACCGCGGACACCCGGATCGGTTTCGACGACTTTCAGTTCAACAGCAGCCGGGAGATCGATGCCGATGACTTTGCCTTTGAACATCATGACGGAAACGTTCATTTCTTCTTTGAGGAAATGGACAGCGTCGCCGAGGTTGTCTTTGTTCAATTCGATCTGTTCGTATGTTTCGTTATCCATGAAACAGTACATACCTTCATTTTCATAGAGGTACTGCATCTGGCGGCGGTCAACGTGGCCGTCCTGTACTTTTTCGCCAGCATTCCAGGTACGTTCGACAACAGCGCCCGTTTCGAGGTTCTTGATCTTAGCGCGGACGAAAGCAGCGCCCTTGCCCGGTTTTACGTGCTGGAATTCAACGACCTGCCATACCTGGCCGTCGATTTCGATAGTTACGCCTGGTCTGAAATCATTACTTGTAATCATGTGTAAACTCCTCCTATAACAGCTCCATCAATTCTTTGGGTGTTTTGGTTAAAATTTCACAGCCGTTGGCTGTAACGGCAACGGAATCCTCAATGCGGACGCCGAACTTGCCTTCTATGTACAGTCCCGGTTCTACCGTGACTATCATATTCTCTTCGAGTACGCCTGTCGATTTCGGCGACAGGACCGGTTGTTCATGGATTTCCAGGCCCGTACCGTGGCCCAGGGAATGAGTGAAATACTGGCTGACGTGATAGCGGGCGAAGTAATTGCGCACGGCAAAATCGACTTCGCGGCGGGAAACGCCGGCCTTGACGAGGGATACGCCCAGCTTCTGCCCTTCCAGGATGAGATTATAGAAATCCTTCTGGGCCTGCGACGCCTTGCCGACGACGACAGTCCGGGTGATGTCCGAATGGTAGCCTTCCCAGACAGCACCGAAATCGAAGGTAACAAAATCACCGGCTTCGATGACTTTCGGGCTGGCCGTACCGTGAGGCATGGCCGAACGCCTGCCTGAAGCGACGATAGTCGTAAAGGACTTTTCTTCCGACCCGAGAAGCAGCATATTGCTTTCCAGGCGGGCAGCCAGTTCCTTTTCCGTGACGCCAGGCTTGATGTACGGCAATAAATCGTCAAAGGCCCGGTCGGCAATATTGCTGGCCTTGCGCGTCGCCTTCAGCTCATACGGTTCCTTCACAGCCCGCAGACTGGTCAAATCACAGGGCAGGAAGCCGCATAAAGCTCCATCCGAAATATTTTCGTACATGAAATGAGTCAGGAAATTTTCTTCATAACCTGCCACGCCGATTTCCATGTCGTTCAAGGACGAGCGGATGGATGACGATAAGGCATTGTGGTGGTTTTTGATATCGTACCAGGTTCCGGACTGGTTGGCAGCCTGTTCCGTATAACGGGAATCAGTCCACAATACAGCCTGATCCAGGCCAATGACCAGTGCGCCTTCACCGCCTGTAAAGGCACTGAAATAACGCAGATTTTCCGGCTGGACGATAATGACGCCGTCTGCATCGTGTTCTTGCAGGAAAGCGCGCAGGCGGGCAATTCGTTGTTCTATCATAGTATCACCCTATATTAATTCAATCATATTTTATAATACCATATTTTCCGCCTGCTGAAAAGGTGGAATTGCAAATCACCGGCCCCGTCCTTTCAAGGCTTCCCGCTCCTCATCGGTCAGCGGGCGGAACTGGCCCGGCTCCAAACCTTCATCGAGGACGACGCTGCCGACGGAGCGGCGGTGCAGCTGGACGACCTTCAGGCCGACGACAGCACACATGCGCTTGACCTGATGGAACTTTCCTTCCTGGACGACGACCGTAAGGGACTGTGGGCCGGTCTGGACGGCCTTGGCCGGCAGGCAGTGCAGGCCATCGTCAAGGACGATGCCATCGGCAAAGCGCTGGCCCATATCAGGTGGGATATCGCCTTCGACGACGGCATCGTATATCTTGTCCATGTGCTTCTTGGGCGACGTAATGCCATGGGCCCAGGTCCCGTCGTTGGTGATGAGCAGGAGGCCTGTCGTATCCTTATCGAGGCGGCCGACCGGGAACAGGCCGGCGCCCTGATACTGGCGCGGCAAGAGGCCGATGACCGTCGGCGACACGTTGTCTTCCGTCGCCGATACGACGCCGGCCGGCTTATAGAGCATGAGATAGATATGTTCTTCGTAGCCCACGATTTGACCGTCGACGGCAATCACATCAGCTGCCGGGTCGACTTTCTGGCTGCTGTCGAGGCAGACGGTACCATTCATAGTCACATGGCCGCCTTTGCACAATTCCTTCAGTTCCCGCCGCGTCCCCCAGCCCGTATGGCCCAGGAGCTTATCGAGGCGCATAGTCTTTGCCATAATACCTCCTTAGAGCGCCGGCATCTTGTCCCACTGGGGCTGATACCCCGTCAGGCCTTCCAGATGCTGCGTGCAGTTCATGAGGGTCATGACATTGCGGTCGCCATAATATTCGATGATGTTAAAAGCCGTGTTGAACTGCTGGAAGCACCAGATACGCTTCATATCGAGGCCCAGCAGGCCAAAGAGCAGGCAGCGGATCGCCGCCCCGTGGGATACCATGAAGACGCTGTCACCATCTTTGTGATGCGACAAGATTTCCCGTGTCTTCTTCAGTGTCCGGTCGCGGACCTGGCAGAACGATTCACCGCCCCGGGCCGGCAAGGTCCCGTCCGAAGCATAGACCGCTTCCAGTTCACCAGGCCACTGGGTCGTGATTTCCTGGTATGTATGGCCTTCCCAGACGCCGAAATCAGCTTCCTTCAGTTCGTCATAAGCGATGACGTCCAAATGGTGCGGCGCGGCTACACATTCGGCCGTCGTCTTGGCGCGCTGGAGCGTGCTGCTGTAGACGGCGTCGAGATGGACATGGCGGAAAAATTCTCCCAGGCATTTCGCCTGTTCCAGTCCATGTTCATTGAGGGGTACATCAGTCGACCCCTGGTACCACTGCTGGACATTACCTGCTGTTTCGCCATGACGTGCTAAATATAATTTTATCATCGTGTTCCTCCGTGTATTTTCCTATAAGTGATTCAACCTTCGTGCCCTTTCATTATAGCAAGAAATCGGCCAGCCTGCTACCGACAGCCGTCACCAGGAGCAGGGCCATTTCGCTGCCTTCGAGGACGGCACCATACGTATCGCCCGTCACGCCGCCCAGTTTGCGGCTGATATGGAAATTAGCCCACAAGGACAACAGCATGGCCGCCCCTAACAGGCCCAGGTAAAAAGGCCCGCAAAGGAAAGCCGGCACCAGGGCCAGTACGAAAGCTTTCGCTACGGTATGGGCTGGCGCATAGGTGACGAAAGCCTTCCCCAGCCCTTGCTGTCGGGCATAGGGAAACTGGAAGATGCTGATCAGCGTCCCGAAGCGGGCTGCTGCCGGGATCCCGATGAGGGCCGGCAGGGCTGCGTCTGGCGTCAGCTGGCTGAGGAAAGCCACTTTCAGGAGGACCAGGAAGACGAAGGCCGTTACGCCGCCGGCGCCGACGCGGCTGTCCTTGAGGATTTCCAGCATCCGTTCGCGGCTGCGGCCGGAAAAGAGGCCGTCCGCCGTATCCATATAGCCATCGGCGTGGAGTCCGCCGGTCAGGTAGAACCAGAAGGCGACGACCAGGGCCGACCGGCCAAAAGCGTCGAAAAGGAAAGACGACGCTCCGTAGAGCGCCGCCAGGAGTAAGCCGATGATCAAGCCGACGACGGGAAAGAACAAGACAGACCGGCCAAAGTCCTCATCGCGCCAGACGCTCTGCGAGGCCAGGTGGATACGCGATAAGAACTGCAAGGCAATGAGAAAAGCTTTCATCGTTTCACCTCCGGCAGACGGACAGCCCGCTGTTTCAACTCCGTCGTAATCCCGCAGACAGACAAATAGACTTCATCGGCTTCGGCTGCCGCAGCCTGATTGATCTTGCCGATGAGGTCGCGGTACAAACGGCTCACATGCTCCATGGGAACGATGCCGCAGCCCAGCTCGTTGGTGACGAAGATAGCCGTCACGCCAGCCTGGCGAAAGGCGGCCATGACAGTTTTCAGTTCAGCCAGGGCCCCGTCGATGAGGACTTCATCGGCTTCACCGTCGTGAGCAAAGAGATAATTAGAAAAATAAAGAGTCAGGCAGTCGACGAGGACCACATCTGACGACCGGCACAACCGTTCCATCGTCCCCGGCAGGTCTTCCGGAATTTCCCAGGTCTGCCACGATGACGGCCGGCGCCGGCGGTGGGCGGCGATGCGCCGGGCCATTTCTTCATCGAAGATGCGGGCTGTCGCCACATAAGCATGCCGCCCGGGAAGGGCGGCAGCATAGCGTTCGGCAAAGGCGCTTTTACCACTCCGCGCCCCGCCGGTGACAAGGATGATGTTAGATGTTTCCATTTACTTCTTGATTTCCGAATACAAATGAAAGACTTCCGGCAAAATGACTTTTTCCATACCGATCTTGATGAGGCTCGGCAATCCCGGCAGGCAGTAGACCTGGCACTGGTGGATGATTCCAGCCGTCGTCCGGTAGGCCATGGCCTGGACACCGCAGGCCCGGCGATAGGCAAAATACGTCATCATCGACTGGAAGGCCGGAATTTTCTTATCGAACAGGGGTTCCACCGTTTCGATGGTCACGTCGCGCTTGGCCAGGCCCGTACCGCCGCTGGTGATGACCAGGTCGACGCTGCAGACCCATTCATGGAGATGGCGTTCGATTTCGGCCTTGTCGTCTTTGACAATCTGATAGTCGACGACCTGATGGCCGTAGTTGGCCAAAGCCGACTGAATGAGCAGGCCGTTCGTATCGTCAGAAAAGCTGCGGCTGTTACTGATTGTGAGAATCGCCGCCCGCAAGGGATGTTCTTCCATTTTTTTACTATTCAAGATGAATAACCTCCTAACTTAAGACACATAAGATTCTATGATAGAAAAGGGATCGCGCCCTTCCAGCAATCCTTGTAAGAACGCAGGGATGAAACATTCACTGACGACCTGAACCTCATAGGACCGTTCCCCGTCCTGACTGGCAACGGTGATGCCGTCCCCCAGGGCCAGGCGCACGGCACAGGCCGGGCCGCCTGATGGCAGGACCTCGCTGCGGGACCAGAGGACCGTCGCCTTATCCCGCCAGGGGTATGGGTCATCTTCATCGAAATCGCAGTCCACGACTTCGGCTGCGACGACGAGGCCGCTCTCTTTAGCCTGTTCTGCCGTATGGCAGACGAACTGCGTGTACTCATCGTCGGAAGTAGCCGCCGCTGCCGAGATGTACAGCAGGCGGAAGTCGTCCCACAAGACGTGCTCTGAAATAAATTCTTCTGACGGGGCCATATCGGCCTCTTCATCGACAAAAGACGTATGCCAATTATAGGCGGAACAGATTTCCTCCGCATCGTCGCCGGCATTGAGGGGATACACGTGGAAATCCAGTTTCTGAAAACCTTCCGTCACGTGAACATCAAGGCCGTGCTCCGACTCGTCTTCCTGCCAAAAGAAAAATGGCAGACCAATATATATCACATCCAATATGATCACCTCTTATAATTATACTATTCGACCTGAAAGGGCAAAAGTCCTACTTGAAAAATATATGTTCTTGTAATGTCTGGCAATTCTTATATAATATAAATATAAACTACGGCTGCCCCTCTTGTAAACAAGGCAGCCAGAAAGGAAGTAATCTTATGTTAAAAAAAATCGCAACCCTGGCCGTTACCTTCGCCTGCCTGTTCAGCTTTATGGCATCGGCTACCTTTCTCGACGATAATCCCCGCTTCGTCCAAGTCGGTCACAACGACACGACCGAATCGTATATCGACATGAACACCATTCAGTCCGTCCGCTACGATCCGCCGTACTATATCATCCGGGCTACTGTCGTGACCTATGATTATGCCAACAATACGGTCCAAGGTTATGATAACAATTTCTTCTACAATTTTAAAGCCCAGACCGTAAAGACCCAGACCCTCGGCGACGTCAGTTATGACTTGCAGGGCAATGTCCTGTCCACTTCGGCCCTGCCCAATCCGGAAGTCAAGACAACAGACCGCCTGTCAGTCAACGGCCATGCCGCTAACCGCGCCTTCCGTACCTGTTACGACATGAACTTTTTCCAAGAATAGGCTCTCAAAATTATTGAAAAGGATTTGATATTTCATGGATTCCCTGATCCACATCATCACGACGATCGTCACCCTCGTCTTCATCGCCGCCGTCCTCTACTCCCTCACGTCGGCCCTGCGCAAACGGCGGCGCAAAGCCAAAGTTCAAGAAGAACTGGCCAAGAAGGAACATGTCAAGGTCGAAAACCTGCACCAGTACGACATCAAGCCCGACGATGGCTATTATAAATACCCTATCGAAGAAAAGGGGAAACTGCGCCGCTTCCCGCAGCACTTCACAGCCGTCGCCCTGGAACTGGCCAATGAGCAGCCTTATTCCATCTGTCTCCTGGCCCTGGCTGAATTTGACCACGGCGAACTGAAGGATACCCGCTATTTCTACGTCCGTCCGCCAGAAAATAACTTGTCCGCCGTGAAAGACCGCTACCACTGGGATGAACTCTCGAAGGCCGATGAGTTCGGCGAATATTGGCAGGCCGGCCTGAAAAACCTCATCGAAGGACAGACCCTGGTCGCCCACAACGCGCCGTTCGTCATGGGCTGCCTGACCCACGCCCTGCACATCTACGGCATCGATGCCCCGGCGTTCCGCTATGCCGATACGCTGGAAGTCGCCAAGAAGCTCTATCACTTCCCGTCGAACCAGCTCGACGTCATCTGCGATGAAATGGACATCGAAACGGAAGAAGGCAACCTCTTGAGCCAGGCCATTGCCATCGGCCGCTTCTTCCTTACAGCCCATAAAGAATACCCCATGTTCCTGCCAGATTTGGCCTATATAAAAGAAGCGCCGACGACAGACGACAAAGAAGCCGCCCTCATCGCAGCTGTCGAACGCGAAGAAGGGACACCGGAAGAAATGTTTGCCCCAGAAAAGCCTGACCAAGCCCTTATCGACGACTTGATGCAGAAAGGCTACGTAGAAGCCGGCGAAAAGCCCGGCACCTATTACGCCACCGACAAAGGCCTGGACTTCTCCGAAAGCCGGTAGTTTTGTGGCTCGTGGCTAGTGGCTCGTGACTCGTGGCATGAATGTTTGACGAAAGGCTCCCATTATAGGGGAGCTGGCCGCCGAAGGCGGTCCGAGAGGTTGCCTTTAACATCAAAAAAGGACTATCGCATGAAGGTTTGTATCATCATGCGATAGTCCCTTTTACTTTATAGTTTGTAGTACGGAGTTTGTAGTTTGTAGAAGCTGGTTTTAATTTTTTTACCATTTGCTGCAAACTAAAAACTACAAACTTGATACTCAAAAAGAGGCTGTCTTAATGCGACAGCCTCTTTTGTTATCATCAAACAGCTCTTATTTGGAGTACAATTCGACGATCAGTGTTTCGTTGATTTCTACCGGAATTTCGTCGCGTTCGGGCATACGGGTCAGTGTGCCTTCGAAGCCGTCGAAGTTCTTTTCAATGTACGGTACATCGAAAGTCTTCAATTCCTGGAAAGATTTTTTGTACATTTCGTTGGAGCGGGAAGCTTCTTTCAAAGCGATAACGGAGCCAACTTTAACGTGTGCCGACGGGATGTCGCAGCGTTTGCCATTGACCAGGATATGGCCGTGGTTGACCATCTGACGTGCCTGGCGGATGGAGTTTGCAAAACCGATACGGTATACCAGGTTATCCAAACGGCATTCCAGCAATTTCAGCATGTTCTGGCCAGTAACGCCTTCCATCTTCTTGGCTTTATCATAATAACGGACAAACTGACGTTCGAGCAAATTGTAGTATGCGCGAAGTTTCTGTTTTTCCAATAACTGTGTGCCATATTCAGACATTTTTTTCTGACGCTGATCTTTACGTACGCGTTTTAATGCCTTAGGGTGTCCGTACACATTAACTCCGAACCGGCGACATTCCTTAAAACGCGGGTCTCTCCTCGTTGCCATTTTCTACATCACCTCATATTAGTAATTCAAGAAATTAAATTTTGCTTACGCAATGTATAAATGATATCATGAAAAAAGCCTCATTGTCAAGGGAAATATGATTCTTGACTTATTTTCTTCACTATGCTATACTTTAAATAATAAATAATAATTAATATCAATTAATAATATGCAGATAAATTCAGGAGGTGCTCTCATGACCCATTTCATCACAGCCATCACCAACCGGCGCACAAACTACACGCTCAATAAAAACGTCACGATTCCTCAGGAAACGATCGTCCAGACCATACAGGATGTCATCCGCGAAGTACCGTCGGCTTTTAACATGCAATCCGGCAAAGTCGTCATCGCCTTCGGTAAAACACACGACGCCATCTGGAAAATCACCATGGACACGCTCCGCAAGATTGTCCCGCCAGCCAATTTCGCTACAACGGAAGCCAAAATCACCTCCTTCGCCGCAGCCTATGGCACGGTCCTCTACTTCGACGATACGCCCATCGTCGACAACATGGCCGCTCAGTTTCCGCTCTACGCCAAGAACTTCCCCATCTGGGCCCAGCAGGCCAACGGCATGATGCAGTTCGCCGTCTGGACCGCCCTGACCGATTTGGGACTCGGCGTCAACCTCCAGCACTACAACCCCCTCATCGACGACGAAGTCAAGAAACTGACTGGCGTCCCCAAAGAATGGCAGCTCATCGCTCAGATGCCCTTCGGCCATCCCACAGAACCTCCAAAACCTATCGTAAAAGTCCCCATCGAAGAACGGGTGAAAGTTCTTCAGTAAGAAAAAAGGCGCTGTCGCATGAAGACAGCGCCTTTTTGAGTATTAAGTTTGCAGTTTGTAGTTTTTAGTGAAAGTTTTTTAATTTAAAGCCCTCTTCTACAAACTACAACCCAGTATAACTATATCGTTAGTCATAAGCCGACATTTAAATCCGCTGTAAGATCATCCCCTTGAAGCCTGATAGTGAATCTGATACACTGAAATTTATGAGAAGGAGTTTACTCCAAGGTAGTTGTTACTCGTTCATATCGAGGATGGGTGTCCCCAGAAATCCACATAGTCCCGAGAAGTTGGATATTCATAGCTCCAATACGGTCGTCGTTGGATTTGTATCCGCACTGACAACTATACAGGTGCTTATGGTGGTCGCGGTTCGCCTTGTGGATAATACCGCATTTCGGGCAACGCTGGGAGATGTACTTCGCAGACACTTTCAGGACTTCCGAACGGTTCTCGTGAGCCTTGTATGTCAAGAACTGCTCCAACTGGTAAAAACTCCAGCTCCGCAAATCGTAGTTCTGTTTCGCGGTTCTGGAAAGATTGCTTTCCTCGAAGCTGACGCCAGCAAGGTCCTCGAGCACGAAAAGCGTATCCTTGCCGTATTTCTGTACGAGTGTCTTAGAAATCTGATGATTCACATCAGACATCCAACGGTTCTCTCGCCCAGAAATGGCTTTGAGTTTGCGCTTCGCTGATTTTGTCCCTTTGGCCTGAAGCTGTTCCGTACTTCTTGGAATTTATGGCGTTTGGTGGCAATCTTTTTACCAGAGACGAACTTCGTCTTGCCTTGTTCGTCATAGCTGACTGCAAGGAAACGAAGTCCACGGTCGATGCCGACGACATGGCGGACGCACTCCTTCTGGAAATCTTCGACCGCCTTGGTAACAGGGATATGCAGATACCATCTCCCTTTCAGTTCGACCAGTTTGGCAGTACCGAGTTGATAGGAAACATTAAGGTATCCAGCGAAATGTTCGCCTTCGAAGGTACATTTGGTTCTTTTTCCGAGTGTATTGATGGACAGGACCTGCCCGTCATCAACGAAGCTGTAGTCCCGGTTGCGGACTAAGTCAGCCTGCGGCCGGCGAAAGAATACGGGGTTCCAGAGCCATTCCAAAGTCTTAGGGATGCGTTGCCAGCGGCCATCCTCATCCTTATATCTATAAGGATTTTGGAAGAGCTGTTGTTTTACTGTCTTGTATCTGGCAATCGTCGTCTTGATAGAAGACTGGGCTAATTGAGACTTCAAGCCGAACAAGCCACGAAGGTCACTATACAGTTTCTTGTTGAGGCTTTGGTAAGTCAAGTCGAACTGATTATCGAAGATGTATTGAGACACGAAGTTGCAAGCCTGACGGTATTGTTCCGTCATTTGACGGAGCAATACTTCCTGTTCAGGAGTAACATGTATGCGAAGTTTTATCGTTTTGGTTAGGTCGGATATATTCTCACCTGCCTTTCTAAAGTGTATATTACTTCATCAAAAATATTGTAACATGGTTTTTACTGAAATTCTAGTTAATAAGAAAGTGAGATGAGGCGGGCATTCCTCTTCGACCTAAGAGGTCGGAGTATCCTGCCCGCATTTAGATAAATCAAGTGGATTTTCGTCCTAATTAGCCAAGTAAATCCTGTTCGTCTTTATGGCGGCGGAACCAGGCGTCAGCATAGGAACAGCTGGTAGCCGTTTTTTTATGGCGCCGCCGGATTTCATCGGCTGCAGCCTTGACGAGTTTGGCTGCAGCACCTTGGCCTCGCAGGCTGTCGTCGACAAAGGTATGGACGATGTCATAATTGCCGTCTTCCCGTTCCACAAAGTCTACTTCGGCTACGACCGTCCCTGCTTCATTTTCCATCCAGATTTTATTCGGTCCGTATTGTAATTCCATAATAAATCCCCTTCCTTTACATCGTAATTTCCACAATCTGCCCGTTATGGACCGGGCGGCTGCGGCGAAAAGCAGCCATGTATTCTTCTACCGGCCTGCCAGGATTTTCATAGACCAAGAGCAGGTTGCGGATAAACTGGGCGTGCGTAAAGACCAGGATGAATTGCTCTGGCCGCCGCTGTAGCAACGACAAAGTCCGTTCGATGCGCCCGATGAGCTGGCGATAGCTTTCGGCACCTTCGCCGTCGATGTAATCCGGGTCGAGTTTGCGCCAATAATTGATGACCCGCGGCCGCCGCTGCTGCGACGTCGTCCCGACACACGTCGCCGGTGCTAAATACACAAATTCATGGACGCAATCCCAAATTCCCGTCACCGTATCGGGAAACCGCCCGATCGTACACATCGCCGTCTGCTGCGCCCGAAGATAAGGCGACGTGACAATCAGGTCCGGCCGCCGGGGAATCTGTAAGGCCAGCGACTGGGCCTGCTTGAGGCCTAGTTCCGACAAGGGAATATTGCGATGATCCTGCGTCGCTTCGCCGGCATTGGCAATACTTTCGCCATGACGGATGAGCCATATTCTCTTCACACTATCACCTGCTTTTTTCTTTTATTGTATCATAAAAAATGGAGGATTTGAAAGACAACCTCTCCGGCCTGGCGGCCACCTCCCCTATGAGGGGAGGCTTTTCCATGGCTCTCCTCATAGGAGAGCTGTCAGCGCCAGCTGACTGAGAGGTTGCTTTTTTATCACCAGGAACATCCTTTATGCTCATTGACGTATTGATGAATAGTTTGGCAAACTCCTCTAAAATTTTTATGGATATCTAAATTGGTAAAACGGATGACCGTCAATCCATAGGATTCTAATACGGCTGTCCGTTCTTGATCTGACTCCATACCGGCTTCATCGTAGTGTTGCCCACCATCTAATTCAATGATGAGCCCTGCTTCTTTGCAATAGAAATCGGCAATATAATTACCAATTCGTCGTTGTTTATAAAATTTCGGTTAATTGTAAAATGAATTTGAACAGGTAATCAAAAAACAAAAATCCATAGTGA
>OIWK01000566.1_pt1 | contig 39479 bp, 28 predicted proteins | sample 1587401 | NCBI WGS metagenome assembly OIWK01 (sample SAMEA3888911, study PRJEB22519) | human gut metagenome | biome: human gut; feature: human-associated habitat; material: faeces | place: Denmark | collected 2009 | reverse complement strand
TCATGAAAAAGGGAAATAAAACATGCGTTTTGTGCAATTTTTATTTTTCAGACACGCTCTAGGGCATTTTGTTTGAGCGTGATGGAAAGGATTATCCGTCTAATGCTTTTGCTATTTTGGCTGGCAACGGAGGACTTTATGTTGCAACGCAAGTCTCATGTGGAGAATGAGATGCCTAAAATGAACCTGCCGGAAACCATACCTGCTGTGGTATAAAACAGAAGTTGCTGTCGCCCTATACATTTCCATGAAAAAGCCATCTTTATCAAGCAAGCTTGAAAGATGGCTCTTTCACGTAAATGTGCAGGGCTTGTAGCGTCACAAATTCTTCGGTTGAATGAAAAAGTAACTTCCACCGTGTATTGTTGCAGATAGAATAAGGCTTTTTGCAGGACTAACTTCCATATAGTTCTGGATTATTCGTAAAACCTGACATATAATAAAGGCAGAAAACAGCGCTTTTTTCTGGAGAACGGGCATGATTTTGGGACCACTGGAAGTTCTTTTGCAAAAGTAACTTCCACCGGTCTGAGAATGAAACCAATACCGGAAAAGGATCCTGCAGTTACTTTTTCAAGAGTGATGGCTTAAGGATTACCTGGTTGGCGAGAATCCTTTCCAGTTGGCAGAGATCCAGCAGTTTTCGGTCTATCAGCAACTGAGCCAGTTCAAACGGGGTGCAGCCGTTTAAACTGGCTCTTGCTACGCTATTGATATGATTGGTGATGAGAGTTACCTGCTCCTGGTTCAAACCTGCGAACGTCATACCTTTTGGGATGATATAACGGATGAATTCGTGATTCTTTTCCAGGCGTCCCTTCTGCCAGGAAGCCATTGGGTCGCAGTAAAAGACATGGGACAGAAGTTCACCTTCAGGCCGTTCAAAAATGTCTGGTTTTTTAAATGAAGCTCCATTGTCTGTAAGAATGACAGGAAAAAGTTTTCTATACAGATCGGCCCCCAGATGGATGTATATCCGCTGAAACACATCTTCCACGTTGTCCTGTCTGTCGGCATCCATCAGAAAAATAAGCATAAGGCTGCAATTACGGAAAAGCATGGTCAAGAGTACTTTTTCTGATTTTCCCCCGGCACCTTCCACCACATCTAACTCCACTACATTTGTATCTGGAAACTTTTCCAGATACCGCTCAAAATCCTGATAGGACCGGCCTTTTCTATACCCAGTGTTGTCGGGATCCCTGCGGGCCTTCCGGCGCTTTTTGTAGCGGACTTTACGGGGAAGATCGAGGTTGATTGCAGTGAAATATCCCTGGTCTATATAGTTGTAGAGGGTCCTTATAGAACATGAGACAGAATCCTGGTTAGAAGCAAAGATATGGGACAAAGGCTGTCCCTGCAGGAGAAGAGGAGATACCAGGCGGTCAAGCTGTTCCAGGGACTCAGGAGTTTGGTTAATCCCAGACCGTGAGGAGGATTTTGTTTCACTATAAATATCATTGGCATAATTGGCCCTGTAAAAATAGAAATCATGAGAACAGCTGCGTATCTGAGGGCAGTCATTACACACATATGGGGGCTTTTTTAACCTGTCGCAGAGCCTGGGAGTAAAGTCCGGACAATACATGGAGCAGCGCTTGGGGCGGCATTTCCAGCATAAGGAATTACAAGTCTGATTCCCACAGATATGCTGTTTTTCACAGTTCTGATAATGCTCACATTCCGAGCGTTTCCGCTGGGTTTCATTTTGAAAATGAGGAACCCGGAAAAGATGCCGTCGGATCTCCTTGGATATGGTGGAAGAATCCTTGTTGATCCTGTGGGCAATCTGAGTAAAATTTTCCCCACAGCTGATTCCATGTTCAATGGCAGCACGATCAGCGAGGGTAAGGTGTTTTTTGTTTCCAGTAGCTTTCGTAGACATAAATGAATCCTCCTATGTAATAAAAATATTCCATTTCCGGTAGTTGGAGGATATGACCAGGGGGAGCCCTGGTATTTCTTATAGGATAAACGATTGCAAGACTAACTTCCACCCCTATTTCACAGCGTAGAACAATATGGGCTAAGGGTGGAAGTTAGTTTTTCATTTTAGGGTCCAAATTCTTCATAAAAAAAACTAGCACTCACCTCTTGACAGTGCTAACAACATATGTTATATTACATGCAGAACAAAGAAAACAACATATTTCTCCCGTGGGAGAGATATTTCTCATATAAGAGGAGGGTTAGCCTATGAATATCAGTAAATTTACACAGAAATCCGTACAGGCTGTCCAGGATCTGGAGAAGGTTGCTTATCAGTTTGGCAACCAGGAGATTGAAGAGGAGCATCTTTTATATGCTCTGCTGGAACAGGAAGATAGCCTGATCCTTAAACTGATCGAGAAGATGGAGATAGATAAGGATTATTTCAGAAATTCTCTGAATCAGGCACTGGATGCTAAGGTTAAGGTATCCGGCGGTGAGCTCCGTTTCGGACAGTACCTGAACAAGGCTCTGGTCAGTGCAGAGGATGAAGCCAAGGCAATGGGAGATGAATATGTCTCTGTAGAGCATCTCTTCCTTGCTTTGTTGAGATATCCAAGTCCAAGCATGAAGAAACTGTTTCAGGAATTTGGCATTACTAAGGAGCGTTTCCTGCAGGCACTTTCTACAGTACGAGGCAATCAGCGTGTAGTCAGTGACAATCCGGAAGCTACTTATGATACTTTGAATAAATATGGTGAGGATTTAGTTGAAAAGGCACGTAACCAGAAGCTGGATCCTGTGATCGGACGTGATGAAGAAATCCGTAATATCATCAGAATCCTTTCCCGTAAGACCAAGAACAATCCGGTGCTTATCGGTGAGCCTGGTGTAGGTAAAACAGCAGCAATCGAGGGTCTTGCACAGCGAATCGTGGCGGAGGATGTGCCGGAAGGTCTGAAGGATAAGAAGATTTTTGCCTTGGACATGGGTGCTCTGGTAGCAGGTGCCAAATACAGAGGTGAGTTTGAGGAACGTCTGAAAGCAGTCCTTGAAGAAGTAAAGAAGAGTGAAGGAAACATCATTCTTTTCATTGATGAGTTACATCTGATCGTTGGTGCAGGTAAGACTGACGGAGCCATGGATGCAAGCAATATGCTGAAGCCTATGCTTGCCAGAGGTGAGCTTCACTGTATCGGTGCCACAACTCTGGATGAGTATCGTCAGTATATTGAGAAAGATGCCGCTCTGGAACGTCGTTTCCAGCCTGTTATGGTAGATGAACCTACAGTGGAGGATACCATTTCCATCCTTCGTGGTCTGAAGGAGAGATATGAGGTCTTCCATGGTGTTAAGATCACAGACAGTGCGCTGGTTGCAGCAGCTACACTTTCACATAGATATATCACAGACCGTTTTCTTCCTGATAAGGCCATTGACCTGGTGGATGAGGCCTGTGCCCTGATCAAGACAGAGCTGGATTCCATGCCTTCAGAGCTGGATGAACAGCGCCGTAAGATCATGCAGCTGGAGATTGAGGAATCTGCACTGAAGAAAGAGACAGATAACCTGAGTAAGGAACGTCTGGAAGCACTTCAGAAGGAACTGGCAGAGCTTCGAGATACCTTTAATACACAGAAAGCACAGTGGGACAATGAGAAGCATTCTGTAGAGAAATTACAGAAGCTTCGTGAGCAGATCGAGGATGTGAATAAGCAGATCCAGAAAGCAAAACAGAACTATGATCTGGAGAAGGCTGCACAGTTACAGTACGGCGAACTTCCGAAATTACAGCAGCAGCTGGAAATCGAAGAGAAGAGTGTCAAAGAAAGTGACAGAAGTCTGGTTCATGAGGCAGTTACTGATGATGAGATCGCAAGGATCATTTCCAGATGGACCGGTATTCCTGTAACAAGACTGACAGAAGGCGAGAGAGCCAAACTCCTCACTCTGGAAGATCAGCTTCACAAGAGAGTTGTAGGCCAGGATGAAGGTGTGAAGAGGGTTACAGATGCAATCCTTCGTTCCAAAGCCGGCATCAAGGATCCGACCAAACCTATCGGTTCCTTCCTGTTCCTTGGTCCTACAGGTGTAGGTAAGACAGAGCTTGCCAAAACTCTGGCAGAGAATCTGTTTGATGATGAACAGAATATGGTCAGAATTGATATGAGTGAATACATGGAGAAGTATTCTGTATCCAGACTGATCGGAGCGCCTCCGGGATATGTAGGATATGAGGAGGGCGGCCAGCTTACTGAGGCAGTCCGCCGTAAACCATACAGTGTTGTACTTTTCGATGAGATTGAGAAAGCACATCCGGATGTGTTTAACGTACTGCTGCAGGTACTGGATGATGGCCGTATCACAGATTCTCAAGGACGTACAGTTGACTTTAAGAATACAATTCTTATCATGACTTCCAACATCGGTTCTCCGTATCTGTTGGATGGTATTGATGAGAATGGTGAGATCAAACCTGAGGCTCAGAGTCAGGTTATGGATGACCTGAGAGGCCATTTCCGTCCGGAATTCCTGAACCGTCTGGATGAAATAATTATGTTTAAGCCCTTGACAAAATCCAATATTGGTAAGATAGTAGACTTGATGGTCGGCGAGCTTGACAAACGTCTTGCAGACCAGGAGCTTTCCCTGGAACTGACAGATACAGCCAAGGATCAGGTTATCGAGAATGGCTATGACCCGGTATATGGTGCACGTCCGTTGAAGCGCTATCTGCAGAAATATGTAGAGACTCTTGCGGCGAGAAAGATTTTGTCCGGAGATGTTCACGCAGGTGATACTCTGGTGCTGGATGTTCAGAATGGGGAATTCATTGTTACGGTAAAGGACGGAAACTAAATGATACCCAAAGATCCAATGATTCTGCTGAGTTATGTGAATACTCAGCTCAGGGATTACTATGATTCCCTGGAAGCACTCTGCACATGCAGAGGATTGAAGAAAGACGAACTGGTGGCGAAGATGCATTCCATCGATTATGAGTATGATGAGGCAACCAATCAGTTCATATAAGAAATATGCGAAATGCTCTCTGACAGCGGGAATTGCTGTTGGGGAGCATTTTTCGTATTGCATATAAGAAAGCTCCCTGCTTTAATTGCCCAAAAGTGATAAACTGCGGAGCAGTTATTGGGTCATGTGTTTCAAAATCAGTACAATTTTAAAAAATAGATAAGGCAGCACAAAAAAATGTCAGTAATAAAGATTAAATCGTTAAAATATAAACGAAAATAATCAGGGAATATGTAAAAAATGTATAAAAAAACAGGAAATAAAGTATAAATATTCACTATCCACACAATTGATTTTTGTATGCTGTATGATATAATTGCATCTGTAAAAAACAAGCGCATATTAAATAGGAAGAAACACGTATATGAAAAAAATCTCCTGAATGATAATCGCGCTGTACGAAAATACAATATGGAGGTGGCAGTTTTGAAAAAGTTGGTGACCGTACTGGGTGCTTTTTTTGCAGTTCTTCTGGCTTGTCCATTGAGTGTATTTGCGGCAGAAGGCAGTAAAGCACCATCTACAGTACCTGTATGGCTTTGCATTCCCTTTGCAGGGCTTTTGTTATGTATTGCAGTGATGCCTCTGGTGAAAGCGGAGTGGTGGGAGTCTCATCAGCCACTGGTTGTTGCCTTATGGATCATTCTGATGGTGGTTCCATTTGCTTTCGTTTATGGAGCCGGAAAGACTGCAGAGACAGTTCTGGACTGTATTGTGAATGATTATCTTACATTCATCATTCTGTTATTCGGCCTGTTCTGCGTATCAGGTAATATTACCATGGAGGGTGATTTCGCAGGTTCCCCCCGTGTTAATGTAGGTCTGCTTGCACTGGGAACTCTTCTGGCAAGCTGTATCGGTACCACCGGTGCCAGTATGCTGATGGTACGTCCGGTAATTAAAATGAATTCATGGAGAAAGAGAAAAGGACATATTATGATCTTCTTTATCTTCATGATTTCCAATATGGGTGGATGTCTTACCCCGATTGGAGATCCGCCGCTGTTAATGGGATTTATGCGAGGTGTTCCATTCTTCTGGAGCCTGCATCTGTTCCCTGTACTGATCTTTAATATGGTCATTCTGCTGTTTGTATTTTATCAGATTGATAAACGTTCCTACAGAAAAGATATTGCAAATGGCCGTAAACCGGATATCCGTAAACCGGGTACTCAGTTTCGTCTGGATGGACTGCACAATATCATTTTCCTTGTGATGATCGTTGGCGCGGTAATTTTAAGCGGTGTACTTCCGGGAATGTCCGCATTCCAGGATGCTGCAGGCAATGTAAGAGGCATTCATCTCTTTGGAGAAGTAACCCTGACATTCCCGGCTCTGATCGAAATCGTGATCATTCTGCTTGCTGCTTTTCTTTCCTTTAAGACAACAGATAAGCAGATCCGTATCAGGAACCATTTTACCTGGGGTGCGATCCAGGAGGTTGCGGTTTTATTCATCGGTATTTTTATCACCATGCAGCCTGCATTGATGCTTCTGAAAGCTGTAGGACCGAATCTGGGAGTTACTGAACCGGCAGAGATGTTCTGGGCAACAGGTGCACTTTCCAGTTTCCTGGATAACACACCTACTTATCTGGTATTCCTTACAACAGCCGGAACGCTGGCATTTACAAATGGAATCACAACCACACTGGGAACAGTACCTACCAAGATTCTGTCTGCCATTTCCTGTGGTGCGGTATTCATGGGTGCCAACACTTATATCGGAAATGCCCCGAACTTTATGGTAAAGGCAATCTCTGATGAGAACGGTGTGAAGATGCCGTCATTCTTCGGATATATGCTCTGGTCTGTGGCATTTCTGATTCCGGTGTTTGTTATTGATATGTTTGTATTCTTTTTATAAGGAGGGAGGATCATTATGCAGGATAATCAGGAAAAATGTAAAGAACTTGCAATACGCATTTATAACCTGGACGAAGAAGTTTATAAATGTGTGGGTTCCTCTCTGGGACGTACATTTACAGGACAAAAAGAAACAACTCTCCGTCATCTGGCAGCACTGATGTATACCAAGCCGGACGGACATCTGCTCAGAAGTGAACTGGCGCTGATCAGTAACATGGCCCGTACCATCAGGGATAAGAGCGAGAGAAGACGTCTTATGATAGAGTATGACAGTATTCTGAAAGAGATTGAAAGTCTTCCGGATACATTTGGACAGACAGATATTGTAGATAAAGAACGTATCAGTCTGAATAATCTGATCGCAAGACGCCAGAATGAGATTTCCGAAAATGATCATCTGATCATCTGTATCAGCCGTACACAGGGAAGTGGCGGTAATGATATCGGATTTGAACTGGCGGATCAGCTTCAGATCAACTATTATGATGCAGAAATTTTTGATCAGGTTATGAAGCGTCTGCAGGCAGACAAAAATGCAGTCAGTGATACTGGTAATTTTGAAGGGTTTGATAAATACAGAAAGAAAAAACACACAGATCTGAAAACCTGGTTCAGGGAATTCAATCGTTATCATGGACTTCCGAAGCAGGACGCAGTATTTTTCAATATGAGTGATCTGATCTGTGAACTGGCAAAGAGTGAAGACTGCGTGATCATGGGACGTTGCGCAGATGCGATTCTTAAGAATAATCATATTCCTCATATCAGTCTGTTTATCAGTGCTCCCTTCCAGGTTCGTGTGCAGCACGTTATGGATATCCGTAATATGAATCTGAAACAGGCAGTACGTTTTCTGAAGCAGATGGATAAGCAGCATAAGAAATATTATGAATTTTATACCGGTGAGAAATGGGGAAAACCGGAGAATTATGATTTGTGTATCAACAGTGCCAACTATGGACTGAAGGATACAATTGAGCTGATCCGGAGAATGCTGGATCAGAAGGTTCACTGATCAGAGGGAGATTTATCTGTCTGATTTAACCGAATCAAGTAAATAGCGGAGCGGATTGCGAATATCCGCCTGACAAAGAAAATAAGCTCTGTGGATAAAAGAAAAATCCACGGAGCTTATTTTTTTGCCAAGTCCAGGCAGATATTTGTAAGCAGCAAAGCAATCTGGGAATGCCTGGCGCTTGCTGTAAACGACTTTGATTTTAACGCCAGTTGAATGTACTCATACCATAAACATAGATAAAGGCAATCATAATCGGAAGTACAAACCGGAAGAGTGGTTTCATCCACTTCTGTACCTTTAAGCCCTTACCTGTATTGGCCTCTCTGATAAAGTTATCCCATCCCCAGCCGAACTTATTACAGCAGAAGAGTGCAAGGATGAGAGAGCCAAGGGGTAAAATATTGTTGGAAACAATAAAATCCCAGAAATCAAGCCAGGTAGTTCCTTCGGCAAATGGCTGGAAGTGGAAAACGCTGAAACCAAGGGCTGTGGTAAGTGCCAGAAGAAAGACACCTGTGCCGCAGACCACGCTGCCTTTTGGACGAGACCAGCCGGTAAGCTCACGTATCATTGCCAGAATGTTTTCGCACACTCCCAGAACTGTTGACATGGCTGCGAATACCATGAACAGGAAGAATAAGGAACCCCAGATGCGACCTCCGGACATGTTGTTAAAAACTGCTGCCATTGTATCAAACAGAAGGCTCGGACCTGCGTTTACTTCCAGATTAAAGGTGAAGCATGCAGGGAAAATAACAACTCCTGCCAGAAAAGCAACCAGTGTGTCCAGTGTGATCACATGAATAGCTTCCCCCATTAGAGAATGCTCTTTACCAATATAGCTGCCAAAGATAGCCATGCCACCCATACCTGTAGATAAAGTAAAGAATGCCTGGTTCATTGCCCCTACAATTACCGAACCATCGATCTTCGAGAAATCCGGTTTCAGATAAAAGGTCATTCCCTCACCAGAGCCTTTCAGAAAAAGACTGTGTACAGCGAGAGCAAGCATTAGCACCAGCAGTGCAGACATCATATATTTTGTCACACGCTCCAGTCCTCCCTGAAGATTGAAGGAAAGGATGAAAAATGCAATGACTACAGTGACCAGTAAGAAGAATACATTCACAGAGGGAGAGGAGATCATGGCTGAAAATCCCAGTGAACCATTTTTACCTCTGAGAAACTGTACAAAATAATAAATGATCCAGCCGCAGACAACAGTGTAAAATGCCATCAGGGCAATGTTGCCAAGCAGACAGAACCAACCGAAAATCCCCCATTTCTGTCCTGGCTTTTCCAGCTTACGGTACATGAAAAGGGGACTTGTCTGAGCCGCTCTTCCGATGGAAAATTCCAACACAAGAGCCGGGATTCCCAGGATGACCAGACACAGAAGATAGATCAGCATAAAGCTGCCACCGCCATTTTGCCCGCACATCCACGGGAATTTCCACACATTTCCGCAGCCAATGGCGCAGCCGGCGGAAAGCATAATGAAGCCAAGCCGGCTTCCAAGCTGTTCACGTTTCATAAGATAACGCTCCCTTCAGAAGTTCATATAAGGGATATTATAAGATAAAAAACAATATTTGTAAAATTGATTGTTTTGTTGTATATTATTGAAAATATCGTTTGTATAAGAAAAATAACGCTTCTGCGTTTTGATGGGAAAATATTGAAAAAAATATGGGAAAGGAACGAGAAATGGATACAAATGTGTTAAAAACTTTTATTGCAGTATGTGAATATTCCGGATTTTCGGCTGCTGCAAAGGAACTGGGATATACGCAGTCTACAGTTTCTTCACAGATTAAACAACTGGAAAAGGAACTTGATGTCAGGCTGTTTGACCGTTATTATCATAAAATCAATCTTACGGAAAAGGGAGTTTTAGTTTTGCAGCAGGCTCGAAACATTCTGAAGGCACAGGCAAAAATGCTCGATTCGCTGAATTCGGCTGAAAGCATTGAAGGCGAGATTCGGTTGTCTATGTCCAGTTCTGTCTGCAGCAGATATTTTAAAAATGATTTTCTGCGTTTTCATCATCAGTATCCGGAAATAAAAGTGGAGATAACAGAAAACGGTACAGAGCAGATGTTTGATAAATTGCGGAAGAACGAAACAGATCTGGTTTTTACTCTGGACAGGCATATTTATGATTCGGATTTTATTATTTGTGCGGAACAGGAAGAACAGGTACATTTTATTGTAGCGGCTGATAATCCTGTTGCAGGCTGTTCATGGAAATTAAGTGAAATTTCTCAGAATGAGTTTGTGTTAACAGAACAAGCCATGAGCTACAGAAAAATACTGAATGAAACCCTTGCGTCCCAATCACTGGAAATCCGTCCGGTTCTTGAAATCGGAAATCCGCTTCAGATATGTGAACTGGTAAAAAACAGCAGCCTGCTTTCCTTTCTTCCGGATTTTATTTCGGAGAAATATGTGAAAGACGGACAGATTAAAAGACTGGATGTTGCCGGCTGCCCGGTAACTGTATGGACACAATTGCTGCTCCACAAAAATAAATGGCGGTCTCCGGCAATTAATGTGTTTATAGAATTTTATAAAGAAGTTATGCAGAGATAGAGCTTGAAGAGTATTGGAAATTTTATTCGACCTGAGATGAAAAAAATTAGCCAGGCAAAATAAAATTGAATATTTACAAATTGGAAATATCAAAGCTAAATCTAAAATAATTATAAACTGCACAAAAAACACTTGCATTTTTTGTCTAAAAGTATATTATATATGATTAGTCAGGCTAATTAAAGAATAATATCAGACCTGAAAGAGGACAGAGGCCGGAAAGGAGTGAAGTTATGTGGTGCCCGGAAGAGGAGAAGAAAGAAAAACGAGAAGAGAAAAGCATGCCTGCGCTCTTTATGGAGATCAACCGCCAATATGGTATGAGATGTATGCAGCGTATACGGGAAATCGGTATCCAACAGGGACAGATGCCGATCATTATGATCGTATACAGACATAACGGCTGCAGCCAGAAGGAGATTGCAGAGTGGATGGGTGTAACACCGCCCACTGTAAATGTAAGTATCCAGCGTCTGGAGAAAGCAGACATTGTCTGCAGGAAACGTGATGATAAAGATCAACGCATCATGCGTGTATATCTGACAGAAAACGGAAGAAAAATCGTGGAGGAGCTCCAGCAGGAAAGCAAAGCTGTGGAGAAAGTGATGTTCAGCAATTTCAGCGAAGCAGAGCTATGTCTTTTACGAAGGTTTTTTGGGCAGATTCTGGATAATATTTCGGAGATACCTGTTAACAGGTAGAAACTGAAAAATACATGATGGAGCAGATTGAGAAAACTGTATCAGCATGTTCAGATAAAAAATAATATTGTCTGTGAAAGAACTGACACGTGAGTTTAAACAGACATACATATTAAAAATAGGAAAAGAGGGAATCAAGCAATGATTAAACTGATGAAATATCTGAAGAAATCAGCGGGATACATTGTCCTGATCATAGCACTTCTGTTTCTGCAGGCGTACTGTGATCTTTCCCTGCCGGATTATACCTCCAAGATCATTAATGTAGGTATCCAGCAGAAAGGTATTGAAGACAGTGTGCCGGATAAGCTTCGGGATTCAACCCTGCAGAATCTTCAGATTTTTATGGATGAGGATCAGAAAAAGGAAGTTTCACAGAATTATACACAGGAAGATGATACCTGGTTATTAAACGATGATATTTCCAAAGAAACCAGAGAGAATTTAAATGAGGATTTCTCAAAGGCAATGATGATGGTAGCTGCCTTTTCCGAAGACAGTGAGCAGGGGCAGGCAATGGCTGCACAGATGGGCCTTCCGGAGGGAACAGACCCGTTGACAGCACTGGCACAGATGCCGGAAGAAGCAGTACAGCAGATTATGAGTCAGATGGATGAGAAGCTGAAAGATATGCCGGAGTCTATTGTGACACAGGCTGGTGTTTCCTTTGTTGCTTCAGAATATGAAGCACTGGGAAAAGATGTGGATGCCATTCAGATGCATTACATCCTGATGTCAGGTATCAGAATGCTTGCCATGGCACTGGTGATCATGCTGGCAGCAATCAGCGTCACATTTATTTCGGCCAGAGTGGCAGGCAGACTTGGTCATGACCTGAGAAACAGCATTTACCGCAAGGTTATGAGCTTTTCCAGCAGAGAATATCATAAATTCTCCACAGCATCCCTGATCACACGAAGCACCAATGATGTGCAGCAGGTACAGCAGGTTATGGCAATGATGTTCCGCATTGTTCTGTACGCGCCGATCCTTGGTATTGGTGGAGTGCTCAAGGTATTAAACACAGATTCTTCCATGACATGGATCCTTGGTGTGGCAGTTGGTCTGATCCTGATTGTGATCTTTGTGCTGTTCCAGGTGGCAATGCCAAAATTCACTATCTTACAGACTCTGATCGACAGACTGAATCTGGTATCCCGTGAGATTCTGACAGGTATTCCTGTTATCCGTGCATTCAGCCGTGAGAAGCATGAGGAAGATCGTTTTGAGAAAGCGAACCTGGATCTGACAAAAACAAACCTGTTTGTCAACAGATGTATGACTTTTATGATGCCCATTATGATGTTGATCATGAACGGAGTATCTGTACTTATTATTTACAGTGGTGCCCATGCAGTAGACAACGGAACCATGCAGGTTGGTAATGTTATGGCATTTATCCAGTATGCAATGCAGATCATTATGTCCTTCCTGATGATCACTGCAATGTCTATTATGCTCCCGAGAGCAAATGTTGCAGCGCTTCGTATTGATGAGGTTCTGAAAACAGAGGTTTCCATTCAGGATCCGGAAACTCCGGTACATCCGTCAGAAAGTGTGAAAGGCGAGATCGAATTTGACCATGTATCCTTTGCTTACCCGGAAGCAGGTGAGAATGTACTGACAGACATTTCCTTTAAAGCAAAGAAAGGTCAGACGATTGCAGTGATCGGAAGTACAGGAAGTGGTAAAAGTACCCTGATCAATCTGATCCCAAGATACTATGATGTGACAAAGGGTTCTGTTAAAGTGGATGGTGTGGATGTCCGTGACATGACTCAGAAAGAGCTTCGTGATAAGCTGGGATATGTGCCGCAGAAGGGTGTACTTTTCTCAGGTACCATTGATTCAAACATCCGTTATGGTAAGCCGGAAATCACTGATGCACAGGTAAAGGAAGCAGCAGAGGTTGCACAGGCTACAGAATTTATTGATACCAAACCGGAGAAATATGAATCCCCTGTATCACAGGGAGGTACCAATGTTTCGGGCGGACAGAAACAGCGTCTGTCCATTGCCAGAGCCATTGCAAAGGATCCGGAAATCTTTATCTTTGATGACAGCTTCTCTGCCCTTGACTTTAAGACTGACAGTCAGTTAAGAAAGGCATTGAAGGAGTACACCAAGGACGCAACTACCGTAATCGTTGCCCAGAGGATCAGTACTATCCTTGGTGCAGACCAGATCATTGTACTGGACGACGGACATATGGCAGGTATTGGAACTCATAAGGAACTGATGGCAAATTGTGAGGTATATCAGCAGATTGCAAGATCTCAGTTATCAGAGGAGGAACTGGCATGAGCGAACAGAGAAGAAGAGGTCCTATGGGAGGACATGGACGTATGATGTCCGGCGAAAAGGCGAAAGACTTCAAGGGCTCCATGGCTAAGCTTTTCCGTTATATGGGACGATATAAATTCCGCTTTATACTGATGTTTATCTTTGCAGTAGCGGGAACTGTGTTTAGTATTGTAGGGCCTAAGATTTTAGGTAAGGCGACCACAGAGCTGTTTAACGGCCTGGTTGCCAAGGTAAACGGAACCGGTGAAATTGACTTCGGAAAGATCGGGATGATCCTGTTATGGACACTTGGATTATATGTGTTAAGTGCATGCTTTTCCTTTGTACAGGGATTCGTAATGTCCGGGATCTCCAATGATGTTACCTATAATCTGAGAAAAGATATTTCAAAGAAAATCAACAGACTGCCTCTGAATTATTATGAGAGCAGAACAAACGGAGAGATCCTCTCCCGTATCACCAATGATGTGGACACTCTGCAGATGAGTCTGAACCAGAGTCTGACGCAGCTGATCACATCAGTGACAACTCTGATCGGTGTATTTATTATGATGCTTTCCATTAACGTGTGGATGACTTTGGCAGCACTTCTGATCCTGCCGGTTTCCATGTTCATCATCCAGACTGTCATGAAGCATTCCCAGAAATACTTCCAGGATCAGCAGAGCTATCTGGGTAAAGTAAACGGTCAGATCGAAGAGAACTTCGGCGGTCATAATGTGGTTAGAGTTTTCAACAAAGAGAATGATGTAGTAGAAGAATTTGAGAAAGATAATCAGAAGCTTTATGAATCTGCATGGAAATCTCAGTTCTTCTCAGGAATGATGATGCCCATCATGCAGTTTGTAGGTAACCTTGGATATGTAATGGTAGCTCTCTTAGGCGGCGTGTTTGTAATCAAAAAAAGTATTGAGGTTGGTGATATCCAGTCCTTCTTCCAGTACATCCGTAACTTTACACAGCCAATCCAGCAGATCGCACAGGTCACCAACCTGTTACAGTCCTCTGCTGCAGCTTCCGAGCGTGTATTTGAATTCCTGGAGGAGCCGGAAGAGAGCCAGAATGAAAAGAATCCTGTAGATATTAATACTCTTACAGGAGATGTACAGTTTGAACACGTAAAATTCGGTTACAATCCGGATAAGATCATTATCAATGACTTCTCAGCAGATGTGAAGGATGGCCAGAAGATTGCCATTGTAGGTCCCACAGGTGCAGGAAAGACAACTATGGTGAAACTGCTTATGAGATTTTATGATCTCAATGGCGGAAGTATTAAGGTAGATGGTTATGACATCAAAGATTTTAACAGAAGCAGTCTGAGAGAGATGTTTGGAATGGTGCTTCAGGATACCTGGCTGTTCTCAGGAACCATTATGGAAAATATCCGTTACGGACGTCTGGATGCAACAGATGAAGAGGTGATCGCAGCAGCAAAGGCAGCCCATGTGCACAACTTTATCATGCAGCAGCCGGGAGGCTATGATATGGTTCTGGATGAAGAAACCAGTAATATTTCCCAGGGACAGAAACAGCTTCTCACTATTGCTAGGGCAATTCTTGCCAATAATAAGATTCTGATCCTGGATGAGGCAACCTCCTCTGTAGATACCAGAACCGAAGTGCGTATCCAGAAAGCCATGGACAATCTGATGAAGGGCAGAACCAGCTTTGTGATCGCACACAGACTTTCTACCATCAAGGATGCAGACCTGATCCTGGTTATGAAAGACGGTGACATTATCGAGCAGGGAAATCATGAAGAGCTTCTGTCTAAGAAAGGCTTCTATGCAGACCTATATAACAGTCAGTTTGAGAATAATGCAACTGCCTAAAATATAAAGTTACAATCCCTCAGGGGTATTTGTGAAAGAGAATATATCCGGCTCCAGGCTAATGCAGATATTTCCTTCGCCAGGAAGATATAGGATCACACAGATACCGGCTGAGGGATTTTTGCCGGATTTTTGTCTTTTCTGTAAGAGGGGAATATGTTATAATTAAAAACCAATCTACGAAAATTGATATATTTTGTTGCTGTTCACTGGTAATATCCCGCGAGGTGTTTTTTGTGAGCGAAGGTCGCAGAAAACCCGAGACATACCGCGCGAATTTATGCGATTAGCATAAATTAAGTTTGCGAAGCAAACGATACTCCTTGGGCATTGCACAAGGAGGTTCATATTTCCTGCATCGCGAAGCGTGTTGCTGGGAACGGAGTGAACAGTAACTATATTTTATCATCATAATAACAAGAGAAAATGATAACAATAATAAGGAGTATTGTAACTGTGAAATTGCTGAACAGTTGCAAATATCAGAGGATATCAACAATATGACAGATAAGAAAAACGGCAGAGAATATCTGGGCTATGTGCTGGAAAAATTAAAAGAACGTATCACAGAAATCAGCCTTTCTCTGGTGGAAGGCCAGAAAGAGATTGAGGGAATGCATGAGTATTACTGGGAAAATTATACAGAGATGGACCAGTATGGTTATGAGAATTATGATAATCAGCAGGCATTGTTCCGCCAGATTTCCGCAAATGAAGAGCAGCTGATTCTGAAACAGAGATTTCGCAGAATGGCAGATTCTCCATTCTTCGGAAGAGTGGATTTCATTTACGAAGGAGAGGACGAACCGGAGATCTTTTATATTGGAATTGGAAATTTCGCAGAGAAAGCAGGGCATATTCCATTAGTATACGACTGGCGTGCTCCGGTAAGCGGTCTGTTTTATGACTATGACAAAGGACCGGCTTCTTATGAGGCTCCCATGGGTGAAATCCATGGCGAGGTTGCTTCGAAATGGCAGTATAAGATCCGCAACGGAAAAATGATCTACGAATTTGAGAGTGATGTGAAGATCGATGATGAGATCCTGAAAGCAGAATTGGGAAGTAACGGTGAGGTACAGCTTAAGAACATTATCCGTACCATTCAAAAGGAGCAGAATGCCATTATCCGAAATACCAAAGACAGGATCATGGTGATCCAGGGTGCAGCAGGAAGCGGGAAAACTTCCGTGGCGCTTCACAGGATCGCCTATCTTCTCTACCATGACAGACAGAATCTGAAGTCTTCCAATATTCTGATTCTGTCACCAAATGGAGTGTTTTCCGATTATATTTCCCATATCCTTCCTGAACTGGGAGAAGAGAATATTAAGGAAATGAGCTTTGATCTTTTTGCTTATAAGCAGCTTCGGGATACAGTTTCTGACTGCGAAGACCGCTATGATGAAATTGAACGCAGAATCCGTTTTCCGCAGAAAGCTTCTTTGGCAGAGGAAAAGCAGTCCATGGAATTTATAAATCTTATGGAACGCTATCTGGTGGAACTGGAAGACCGGCTGATGAATTTTAAAGATGTGGAATATAAGGGATTTGTAAAGAAAGAATCAGAGATTATTGAATTGTTTTATTTCAAATTCCAGGATTTTCCACTGCTCTCAAGGATGGATGCAGTTGCAGATTATTTCATTGACGAGGTGGAAACTCTGCGGGACCGTGATCTGGCAGATGATGAGAAAGACCTGATCCGCGAGAAATTCATGAAGCTGTATGTGACCGGAGATCTTTATGTGATCTACAGTCAGTTCCTGAAAGAAAATGGATACAAAGGACTTCCGCGTGTTTCTTATGAGAAAAGAAAGCTGAAATATGAGGATGTTTATCCTGTTCTTTACCTGAAATATCGTTTGCAGAGCCAGCAGGGAAGAAGCAATATCAAGCATCTGGTGGTAGATGAGATGCAGGATTACTCAAGGCTTCAGTATGAAATTCTGCAGAGGATTTTCTCCTGCAGAATGACGATCCTGGGTGACCGGGCACAGACTATGGATGATAAACAGCAGGATGTGCTGAAATTTCTGCCGAAGATTTTCGGGAGGGATATCCACAAGATCATTATGAATAAGAGTTACCGTAACACCATAGAGATTGCGTCTTATGCAAATCAGCTTGCGGGTATTGAAGATATGGAACTCTTTGAACGTCATGGTGCTCCGGTGGAGGAGAAAATATTTGCAGATATGAGCCATGCTGCGGAAGAGATTGCAGAAACTCTGAAACTCGGCGAAGAAGAATATGAAACAGCAGCGGTTGTCCTGCGTACAGAGAAAGAAGCAGAACATATGTGGCTTCTTCTGAAGGAAATTCTGGGAGAAAAAGGATTTGATGTAAAAGAACGCCTGTCTTATCTGGACAGAAACAGCACAAGCTTTAAGAAAGGTCTTACAGTTACGACATTCTATCTGGCAAAAGGTCTGGAATTTGATCAGGTATTTGCAGTATTTCCGCAGAAAGACCAGAGCCCGCTTGTGCGTCAGGCGAGATATATCGCTGCAACAAGAGCCCTTCATGAACTGCATATGTATGAAGTGGAAAAATAAAAAAGTAATCGTTACTGTTCATTCCGTTCACAGTAACAAGTAATCTCTCAGTTACAGAGAAAAAAAGATAAATGGTATGATGAAGCAGAAAAATGGCGTTATGACAGACTAGTTACTGTTCACTCCGTGCCCAGTAACACGCTTCGCGATGCACAGAATTTATGCTATTCGCATAAATTCGCGCGGTATGTCTCGGGATTTTGGCATTCTCATGCCAAAACACCTCGCGGGATAGTGGCGTGTGAACAGTAATACAGACTATGCAAATCGCAGAAGGCTGAGAAATCGACATTGACATCTATGTAATGAAATTGTAAAATATATAATGTTAGGGGCAAAATATCTTTTGACCCTGACATCATATTTTATAAAGTACGGAACAGTTATAATAATATCAGAGAGAGGTTTCCTCTCCTGACCTGATATCAAATATTACCTGAAGACTATATATCTATTCTAAGGAGGATATTATGAAAAATAAAAGAGTACTAATGTTATTGGCCTTAACAACTGTATTATCTGTTTCCATGACTGCATGTAACTTTGGAGGCGGCAGTGACGAGGATTCAAGTGTGGTACAGGTAACTCCTACACCGGAGCCAACCAAAGCAGCGAAAGCAACTCCTACCCCTGCACCGGCCAATGCCCAGAATACTACCTATACATCTAAGAACAAAGCAGTATCCATTAAACTTCCAGATGCGACATGGGCGAATAAATCAGATTCTGACGATATGTTAAGCTTCGAGTCACCGAAACAGGGTAAACTCCTGATCCTGCATGGTTCCGGTGATGAGGATATGTCTGTGGCGATCATTCCAAGCTCACAGGATACAGCCTCTGCACTTGTAAAGGCAGATAATCTTGTAGAAGGTACAGATTTTGAGATCCAGGATTATAAATCAGAGGAAATCAGCGGTGTAAATGTTTACAGCTATACAGTTCATTACCTCACTGACAAGAGTGACTATAAATATGTTGTAAATAAATATTTCACAGATAATACAACAGAATTTTACAGTGTTGCAGGTTCTGTAAAGGATGAGAAAGCACTGGCAGGAATCAAGACTTCTGTTGATTCATTCACTATTTCCGGTGATTCTGTACTGAAAGCAGCAGCAACAGGAAAAACTTCAGGAACTACAGCAGGTACAACTGCGGACGGCACTTCAGGAACTACAGGAACAGCGGCTGCAGGTACAGACGGAACAGCATCCGACAGTTCATCAGATGGAAGCTCTTCAGCAGGTACAGACGGTTCTTACAGTGATACTTCATCGGACGGTTCATCAGATTACAGTTCTTCAGACTATACTTCTGATGGCAGCAGCGACGGATCTTATGATTATGACGATGGTTCCTCCAATGGATATTATGCAGATGGAACACCTGTAGGAACAGATGATCCGGACTATGATACAGATCAGACAAGAACTATTTACAGAAACTCCGACGGATATCCGCTTGTAATTTATCCGAACGGTGACGGTACATGGTGTGATGATGACGGAAATACCTATGATTTTGCTAATGGTGAGGACGTTTATGATGAGAATGGCGTTGACTATTACTATCATGGAGAACCGGCGTATGTCCGCTATATGCCTAAGAATCAGTAACAGAAAAGTTGAAAAGGACGGCTGCTGTAAAAAACAGTCGTCCTTTTTTGCGCTGACAGAGACCAACCTGTTATTTACATAAGAACGGATGTTGTGGTAGAATAGCAGAGAAAATATGTGTTGCTGTGAACAGTAAAACAGGTAGATAATGAGGGCTGATGAATGGAATCATATGGAAGATTTGCCGGTGTTTATGATGTTTTCATGGATAATGTAAACTATCGTGAATGGGCAGACTATATTATAGAAACATTGGCTCAGGACGGGATCAGGGATGGTCTGGTTCTGGAGCTGGGATGTGGAACAGGTACTGTGACAGAGATGCTTGCAGATGCCGGATATGATATGATCGGTATCGATAATTCTGAGGAGATGCTTGCAGAGGCTATGGAGAAGCGGGCGGAATCCGGTCATGATATTCTATATCTTTTGCAGGATATGCAGGATTTTGAGTTATATGGTACGGTTCGTGCTGTAATCAGTGTCTGTGACAGTATGAATTATCTGACGGACGAGGAAGATCTGGAGTATCTTTTTGCGCTGGTAAATAATTATCTGGATCCGGGCGGGCTGTTCATTTTTGATATGAATACGATCCATAAATACCAGGATGTGATCGGCGATACGACTATTGCTGAGGACAGAGAGGACGGAAGCTTTATCTGGGAGAACAGTTATGACAGGGAAAATGCCCTGAATGTATATGAACTGGCACTTTTTCTTCCAAGAGAAGACGGATTGTATGAGAAGTGTGAGGAGGAACATGTACAGAAAGCGTATTCCATAGAAGCAATCAAGGCTATGATTGTGAAGGCAGGAATGGAACTGGTGGCAGTCTATGATGCGTATACTCATAATCCGGGTGATGAGAATTGTGAACGTCTGACTTTTGTTGCAAGAGAGCATGGAAAAAGTGCACAGAACGGATATCATGGAAAGATTCCGGAGAAACCTGAGACACATCGCGCGGATTGATGCGATTATAGCAAGCCTCTTAATTAATGCATTGTTTACGGGGATTGCTATTGATTTGATGTTAAGCCATGGACAAAATGAAAATAATATGAAAGAAATAACAGGAGTAATAAACGAATGAACGATTATATTATCAGAGCAATTGCAGCGAATGATCAGATTCGGGCATTTGCGGCAGTTACTACAGAAACAGTAGAAACAGCGAGACAGGATCACAATACAAGCCCGGTTGCAACAGCGGCACTGGGACGTCTGCTTACAGCAGGTGCCATGATGGGTACCATGATGAAGGGGGATAAGGACATCCTCACACTTCAGATTAAGGCAGGAGGTCCTCTGGAAGGAATTACTGTGACAGCAGATTCAAAAGGTCGTGTAAAGGGATATGTGGGAAATCCTGATGTATGTATCCCGGCAAACAGCAAGGGCAAACTGGATGTTGCAGGTGCTGTCGGGGTAGGATTTATGAACGTGATCAAGGATATGGGACTGAAAGAGCCTTATGTTGGCCAGGTTGCGCTTCAGACCAGTGAGATCGCAGAAGACCTTACCTATTATTTTGCTACAAGCGAACAGGTACCGTCAGCAGTTGGTCTCGGAGTTCTTATGAATAAAGACAATACAGTACGTCAGGCTGGCGGATTTATCGTGCAGCTGATGCCGTTTGCAGAAGAGAGCACAATTGCGAAGCTTGAGGAAAATGTGCAGAAAATCACATCTGTCACAAATCTTCTGGAAGAGGGGCATACTCCTGAAAGTCTGCTTGAGAAAGTTCTGGAGGGCTTTGACATGGAGATCAATGAGAAAGTTCCTACGGAATTTTACTGTAACTGCAGCAGAGAAAGAGTGGAGAAAGCTCTGATCAGCATTGGAAGAAAAGAACTCAATGAAATGATCCAGGAAGGTAAGTCCATTGAGATGAACTGCCATTTCTGTAATAAGAATTATGAATTTACAGTGGAAGAACTGAAAGAAATCCTGCGTAAATGTAAATAAGAGATGCCAATGTACTGACAGATGGATCTGCCGGAGCACAGAGAAGAAGAGGTAGAAAATGAAAAACGGTTATATCAAAACAGCAGCCGCAACACCTTATATCACAGTTGCAGACTGCAATGCCAATGGAAATGAGATTATCAGACTGATCCATGAGATGGAAAAAGAACATGTGAAGGTTATGATTTTTCCGGAGCTTTGTATCACAGGCTATACCTGTCAGGATCTTTTCCTGCAGAGACGTCTTCTCGACAGCGCCTGGGAAACCTTGCTGAAGATCACAAAGGAAACTGCTGATGTGGATGCCCTTGTTTTTGTAGGTGTGCCTTTCAGAAATCATGGAAAATTATATAATGTGGCAGCAGTTTTAAACAGAGGCGAGATCATTGGTCTGGTTCCGAAAACTTATCTTCCAAACTATGGAGAATTTTATGAGCAGCGCCATTTTGCATCAGGTCTTGGCTGTCTGGAATATGTGGATATTGAGGGAAAGAGAGTTCCTTTCGGAACAGATATTCTTTTTATCTGTGAGGAGGAGCCGGAGCTTGTGGCAGCTGCAGAGATCTGCGAGGATTTATGGGTGACACTGCCGCCAAGCGTTCTCCATGCACAGGCAGGAGCGAATCTGATCGTGAATCTGTCAGCCAGCAATGAGATGGTCGGAAAGGACAGCTACCGCAGAGATCTTGTTTCCGGGCAGTCTGCACGTCTGGTGTGCGGATATGTATATGCAAATGCAGGAGAAGGTGAGTCTACACAGGATCTGGTCTTTGGCGGTCAGAATATGATCGCAGAGAATGGAGTGATCCTTGCGGAAGGAAAACGTTTCCACAATGGTATTGTATACAGTGAGATTGATGTGCAGAGGCTGAACGATGAGAGAAGAAGACTGACTACTTATCAGCCGACTGACGACAGTGATCATATTAAAGTGTGCTTCCATCTGAATGTGGAAGAGACAAAGCTGACCAGAAAATATTCGCAGTATCCTTTCGTACCTTCACGAAAAGAAGAAAGGGATATGCGCTGTGATGAAATCCTGAATATCCAGGCAATGGGACTTAAGAAACGTATGGATCATATCCATTGCCATAAGGCAACAGTGGGACTTTCCGGAGGTCTGGATTCCACACTGGCACTGCTTGTGATCGCAAGAGCCTTTGACCTTTCCGGTGCGGACAGAAAGGATATCCACTGTATTACCATGCCATGCTTTGGAACCACAGACAGAACTTATCAGAATGCCTGCAAATTAAGTCAGTGTCTGGGTGCGACTTTAAGTGAGATCAATATCAAAGAAGCAGTAAATGTACATTTCAGGGATATTGCTCATGATCCGTCTGTGCATGATGTGACTTATGAGAACAGCCAGGCAAGAGAGAGAACGCAGATCCTGATGGACAGTGCAAATCAGGATGGCTCGATTCTGGTGGGAACAGGAGATCTGTCTGAGCTGGCTCTGGGATGGGCAACCTACAATGGTGACCATATGTCCATGTACGGCGTGAATGCTTCAGTGCCGAAAACTCTGGTGCGTCATCTTGTACGTTATTATGCGGATACCTGCAAAGATGAGAAGCTGACAGAGGTTCTTCTTGATATTCTGGATACACCGGTAAGTCCGGAGCTTCTGCCGCCTAAGGATGGCAAGATCGCACAGAAGACAGAAGATCTGGTGGGACCTTATGAACTTCACGATTTCTATCTGTACTATATGCTTCGTGCAGGATTTGAACCGGAGAAAATTTACAGGCTGGCATGTGAGACTTTTGAAGGAATGTATGATAAGGAGACAATCTTCAAATGGCTGAAAACCTTCTATTGGAGATTTTTTGCACAGCAGTTTAAACGTTCCTGCCTTCCGGATGGCCCGAAGGTGGGAAGCGTTGCGGTTTCACCGAGAGGTGATCTGAGAATGCCAAGTGATGCAAGTGCAGGAGTATGGCTGGAGCAGCTTGAAAATATGGATATTTAGAATCGCATAGCGGAGTGGAGGATTTTATCCGCGTGATTTTGCATGGCGAAGCGGAGAACGATCAGTTGTTCTCCGCTTTTTTCAGTGCTGTTTCAATTGCATTCAAAAGAATCATGGAAGTATACTTCTGATCTTCGGAATATTGGATGTTTTCCAGCGACTGGGAGGTATAGATCTGGCTGGCCAGTGATTCCAGAGCCGGTTCCATGAGAGGAAACATGGCTGCGGTGCTTTCGCTTAAATTTACCAGACGGATGGAAGTTACCCTGTCAGAGTCAACGGTTACTTCCAGGTCAAAGGTGTTTTCATTCAGGTCGATGGAGGAAGTATAAATTCCCGGTTTGTACAGGCTTTTGGCATCGGCTGAGGCACTTTTTTTCTGACCGGATCCAAACATGAAAAAAAGTACAATAGCCAGGATGACAGCAAGAAGAAGGAAAATGCCGGTGTATATAACTTCCTTCATATGTAGGACTATGATTTTTGTTTTTGCACTCATGGTACACGCCTCCTGGATGGTTTTGTATATTCTATTACAGAAGTGCTTAAATTATGATATACTGAAACAACGAATGTGAGTAACCGACAGTAAGGAGAGAAGAATGTCATTACAGTTTATTATCGGCAGTTCCGGTGCCGGAAAGTCTTATTTTGCATATGAGAGAGTAATCCGGGAGTCCATGGAACATCCGGAGAGAAATTACTATATTATTGTTCCGGAGCAGTTTACCATGCAGACACAGAAGACGCTGGTGGAAATGCACCCGGGAAAAGGAATCCTGAATATTGACATCCTGAGCTTTGAACGTCTTGCGTACCGTGTATTTGAAGAAACCGGCGGAGATAACAGAAAGGTTCTGGAAGATACGGGAAAAAGCATGGTGCTGCAGAAAATGGTGCAGCAGCACAGAAAGGAACTTGCCTATCTGGGAAGTCAGATGAATAAGCCGGGATATCTGGATGAGGTGAAGTCTCTGGTTTCAGAATTTATGCAGTATGATATCAGAGAAGAGAATCTGGCAGAAATGAAAGAGAAGGCCAAAGATCAGCCATTACTTGAAATGAAGCTTAAGGATGTGGGAATCCTTTACCAGTCATTCAGGGAATTCCTGAAGGGGCATTATATGACAGGGGAAGAGGTGATGGATGTCCTGCTTAAACAGCTTCCTTTTTCCGAAAAACTTAAGGGAGCGGAATTTCTCTTTGATGGATTTACCGGATTCACGCCAATTCAGGTCAATGTGCTCAGGGAACTTCTGGTCATTGCTGACCGCATAAGTGTTACTGTGACTATGGACGAACGGGAGGATGCTTTTTCTCCGGGAAAACCTTATCAGCTTTTCTTTATGAGCAAGCAGATGATACGGACACTTGCAGGGCTGACCAGAGATCTGGAGGATCCAGTGTATCTGAAACCATCCGGACAGTCCCGGTTTGCACAGGCACCTGCCTTACAGTTTCTGGAGAAAAATATCTTCCGCTACAGAAAGGGCGTGTATGCCGAAGAACAGCAGGAGATAAAAATATTTACTGCGCCATCCCCCCTGGAAGAAATGCGGGAGGCTGCCAGAAGGATGTCAGAACTTGTGCGTACCTGCGGATACCGCTATGGTGAGATTGCAGTGATCACAGGAAATCTGGAAGAATATGCAAGACTTGCAGCACAGGTATTTGAGGAGGCAGATATTCCATATTTTATTGACGAGAAGCACTCGGTAATGATGAATCCTTTTGTGGAGTATCTGCGCGCTGCCATGGAGATGGCGGTACAGGGATTTCCTTATGAGAGTGTTTTCCGTTATCTCAGATGCGGGATGTCAGAAGTTACCAGAGAACAGGCTGATAAGCTGGAGAATTACGTGCTGGCGCTGGGAATCCGGGGATATAAGAAATGGTCTGAAAAATGGGTTCGTGTGTACAGAGGAATGGAAGCGGAGAAGATACAGGAACTGAATGAGATCAGAGAAATCTTTGCGGAAGAAGTAAGGGAACTTGCGCAGGGATTTGGTTCCGGTAAGAAGACAGTGGAAGAGTACTGCCGGATTCTCTATGAGTTTATCCAAAAAAGCAATGTCTGGCAGAAACTGAAACGACAGGAGCGAAAGTTTAAAGAGTCAGGCGATAAAGCAATGGAAAAAGAATATAACCAGATTTATGGAATTGTGATGGACCTGCTGGATAAGATGGTTGAGATTCTTGGCGAAGAAACGGTAAACAGACAGGAGTTCCGACAGCTTCTGGAATCGGGACTTTCTCAGGCAAAAGTAGCGCTGATTCCGCCGAGCATAGATCAGGTAATGGTGGGTGATATGGAACGATCCCGCTTAAAGGAGATTAAGGCGTTGTTCTTTGTTGGCGTGAATGAGGGAAATATCCCAAAGAGCACACAGACAGGCGGAATCTTATCAGAGCTTGACAGGGATTTCTTCCAGGAGCAGGGAGTGGAACTGGCACCGGGGCCTAAAGAACTGATGAATATGCAGAGGTTTTATCTGTATCTGAATATGACGAAACCGGGAGAAAAGCTGATCCTCTCCTATAGTGATACCAATGCAAAAGGAGAAGGCATAAGTCCGGCATATCTGATCGGGAGTATACGCAGTCTGTATCCGAAGCTGGAAATTGAAAATTCTTATTGTTATCCGGAAAATCCGGAAGCTGGGATTGATCTGTTTCTGGAGAAGCTGGTACAGGAGACAGAGAAAGAACATGAGGATATTCTGGAGCAGGCAGATGAGACGGATGCAATGTTTGGAGAGCTTTATAGCTGGTATCTGCGGAATCCGGAATACAGAAGCAGAGTACAGAAGCTGGTACAGTCGGCTTTTGCCGGAAAACCAGAGGACATTATCAGCCAGAGTGTGGCGAAGGCATTATACGGAGAGGTTTCACCTTACAGTGCTACCAGACTGGAACGTTTTGCAGCCTGTGCATTTGCACATTTCCTTCAGTATGGAATGAAGCTTACCGAGCGTGTGGAATATGAGTTTAAACCTATGGATATGGGAAATGTTATGCATGAAGCACTGGAAAGCTTTGCAGAAGAAGTGCGAAAAAGAGGCATGAAATGGACAGAGCTGACAGAACAGGAACGGAATGAGATTGCGGACCGGTGTCTGGATAATATTGTGGCAGATTATGGAAACACGGTGCTCAAAAGCAGTGCCAGAAATGAATATATGATCGAGAGAACAAGGAGAATCCTCAGAAGGACGGTATGGGCACTTCAGAAACAGCTGGAACAGGGAGAATTTCAGCCAGAAGGCTTTGAGGTAACCTTCGGGGGAGGACGGATTGACAGAGTAGATATTATGGAAGATCAGAATAAGGTGTATGTGAAGGTGATTGATTATAAAACCGGAAATACATCCTTTGACCTGGTTTATCTGTATCATGGCCTGCAGTTACAGCTGATGATCTATCTGGATGGTGCTCTGCGTGTAGAGCAGAAGAAATATCCGGATAAGGAGATTATTCCTGCGGGAGTTTTTTATTACAATATCAAGGATCCTATGATCCAGGAGAAGATAGATGCGGATGTGGAAGCAGTCAGTGCAGGTCTTATGAAAGAATTGAAGATGAATGGGCTGGCTCAGGCAGATCCGGAGCTTGTGTACAGGATGGACAGCAGTCTTGGCTCCATTCCTGTCGCATTTAATAAGGACGGAAGCTTTCGCAAAAATTCTTCTGTGGCAGACAGAACACAGTTCGCAGTGCTTGGACGGTATGTAAGGACGAAGATTGAGAAGATAAGAAGTTCTATTCTGGAGGGAGATGCAGAGGTTTCTCCCTATGAGCTCGGAAAAAAGAATGCGTGTACTTATTGTCCGTATATGACGGTATGCGGATTTGACCGCAGGCTGTCAGGATATGAATTTCGCAGACTGAAAAACTTCTCTGATGAGGAATTATGGAAAGCATTTGACAGGGAGGCAGAATAAGATGGGCGTACAGTGGACAAAGGAGCAGCAGGAGGTTATACGGCTGCGGGACAGAAATATTCTGGTCAGTGCGGCAGCCGGGTCCGGAAAAACGGCAGTACTGGTAGAACGTATCCTGAGTAAGATAACAGATAAAAAACACCCTGTGGATATTGACAGACTGCTGATCATGACATTTACAAGAGCTGCAGCAGGTGAAATGAAAGAGAGGATCTCGGCAGCTATTGAAAAAGCACTCTGTGAGGATCCCGATAATGAGCATCTGCAGAGACAGACAACTCTGCTTCATACTGCACAGATTACAACTATTGATGGTTTCTGTGCCTATATTATCCGGAATTACTTTCATCTGATCGGACTGGATCCGGGATATCGGACGGCAGATGAGGGGGAACTGAAGCTTCTGCGAGGAGATGTTGTGAAAGCACTGCTTGAAGAATATTATGCCAGGAAAGATGAAAAGTTTCAGAAATTCGTGGAATGCTTTGCAACAGGAAAGTCAGATGAAAATCTGGGAAACCTGATACAGAAATTATATGAAATGGCTATGAGCAATCCTTTTCCGCAGGAATGGCTGTCCGGGTGTATGGATGATTACAGGATTGATTCCCTGGAAGAGTTAAGAGAGACTGAGTGGATGAGGATGCTCTGGGATGCAGTGAAGGATGAACTGCAGGAAGCGAAGCTTCTGGTGCAGGAGGCTCGAAGAATCTGCTCAGAGCCGGATGGTCCGTATCTGTATGATGAGGCACTGAGCAGTGATCTGCTTCTTATAAGAAGTCTGCAGGAGCTGGCAGAGAAAAGAGATTATAATGGAACTGCAGAAATACTTATGAAACCCTCATTTGCCCGGCTGAGCACAAAGAAGGCTGCGGATGTAGATGAACAGAAGAAGCAGAGAGTGAAAGATCTCCGGGATGAGGAAAAGGGGATTCTGAAGGAACTGGGGCAGCGATATTTCCAGAGTGCAGAGAAAGAACTTCTGGAAGTGATCAGATATATCAGAGGCCCAATAGAGATGTTAGTTGAGTTGACGGCACGATTTAAAAAACAGTTCGGAGAGGCGAAGAGAGAAAAGAATATTCTGGATTTTACGGATATGGAACATTTTGCCCTGCAGATACTGATGACGAAAGAAGGGGAAGAAATCCATATGTCTCAGGCTGCGAGAGAGCTCTCCGCAAAGTATGATGAAGTCTTGGTGGATGAATATCAGGACAGTAACTTAGTGCAGGAGCTTCTGACAACAGCAGTATCCGGGTGGATCAACCAGAAGAAAAATATCTTCATGGTAGGAGATGTAAAGCAGAGTATCTATCGTTTCCGTCTGGCAAGGCCGGAGCTTTTCATGGAAAAATATAAAAGTTATTCCACAGAAGAAGCACAGGAGCAGAGAATTGACCTGCACAAAAATTTCCGGAGCAGGGAACAGGTTCTGGAGAGTGTAAACTTTATTTTCCGACAGATCATGGGGGAAGACCTGGGAGGGATTACCTATGACAAAGATGCAGCCCTTTATCCCGGAGCTTCTTTTCCGGAAGGAGAGTCAGAGGAATTTGTAAAGACAGAGGTTCTTCTGGTCGAGAGAGACGGAGAAGAACTGTCTGATGTACAGGACTATGAAGACGCAGGTGCATCGGGAAACCGCAGGGAAATGGAAAATCAGACCGGGCAGGAACTGGAGGCGCTGGCCATTGCACAGAGAATTAAAGAAATTGTGGGAAAAGAACAGATCGTAGATAAAGAGAAGAAGGAATACCGGTCTGTGGAATACGGGGATATTGTAATCCTGCTGCGCACTGCCTATGGATGGGCAGAAACATTCAGGGAAGTGCTGGCATCTCAGGGGATTCCCGTATATTGTACATCAAGAACCGGATATTTCTCTGCAACCGAGATTGTGACTGTATTGAATTATCTGAAGGTGTGTGACAATCCGCTGCAGGATATTCCGCTTATGGGAGTGCTTCGTTCACCGATCGTCGGATGCACTTCACAGGAACTGGCAGAGCTTAGAATACAGTATCCTGATGGTCTGCTCTATGAGAGTGTTTCGGCATATGCAGGAGAAAATGAAATCCTCGAAAAAGAACTGGATCCGGATAAGCTGAAATCTGAATTGTTAAACAGTAATCTGCGAACAGATGAAAAGAACTCTCTGAATATTAAATTAAGAGGATTTCTGAGTCTCCTTGAAAAGGTAAGAAATATGGCTGCATATACGCCGGTCCACGAATTGATCCTTTATGTGCTGAAAGAAACCGGGTATGGAGATTATGCAAGAGCACTTCCGGGAGGGGAGCAGCGTTTTGCAAATCTTACCATGCTTGTGGAGAAAGCTATGGACTATGAGAAGACAAGCTACAGGGGTCTGTTTAACTTTGTTCGTTATATCGAACAGCTACAGGCATATCAGGTAGACTATGGAGAAGTCAATCTGACAGGAGCGGGCAATACCGCAGTGGAGATCATGACGATCCACAAGAGTAAAGGACTTGAATTTCCGGTAGTATTTGTGGCCGGTATGGGAAAACAGTTTAATTTTCAGGATATGAATGCAGGTCTTTTGCTTCATCCGGAACTGGGAATAGGGGCTGATGCTATCATACCGGAGAAACGGGTGATCGCATCTTCGCTGAATAAGCAGGTGATCAGAAGACAGCTTCTGAAGGAAAGTCTGGGAGAGGAATTGAGGGTACTTTATGTTGCCATGACAAGAGCAAAAGAGAAACTGATCCTTACAGGAACAGTCGGAAAGCTGGAAAAGCAGATGCTGTCGCTGTCGCGTTTTCTGGATGAGGAAGAAGAACTGCTCCCACTGGGAACCAGAATGAAAGCAAAGAATTACTGGGCTTTTGTACTGCCTGCACTGGTGCGGCATCGGGCCATGAGTGAACTTCTGTGGGAATATGGAATCCTCATGAAGAAACAGCCGGGGATTTACGATGATATCTCTGAGTTTGTGATAAAAAAGATCACTGTCCGTCAGATGACAGAAAAAGCAGTTCTCATCCAGGCAGGAAACCAGATGCAGGAGGAATATCTGAAGAACTGGGATGAAAATAAAGTGTATGATGAGGCTGTGAAGGAAGAGATAGAGAAGAGATTTTCCTTTGTATATCCGTATAAATATCTGGAAGATATTCCGGTTAAAGTCAGTGTTTCGGATCTGAAAAAGAGAAGCTGGCATGATGAAAGTGAACTGGAAGAGAATATCAGTGTGTCTGCCGAAGAGCAGGAGGAAGAACAGGAAGCGCCGGTTCCCGCATTTATGGCAGAGAAGCAGGAAGAGTATAAGGGGGCTGCCAGAGGTACTGCTTACCACAGAGTAATGGAATGTCTGGATTATGCAGAAGCAGATACAGAGGAACAGCTTCGGGCTCAGTTAAAGAGACTTCTGGAGAGCCAGAAAATGACAGAGCAGGAAGCGGAATGTATTCGGATCCGAGATATCAGGAGGTTTGTGGAGTCCAGATTGGGGCAGAGAATGAAGAAGGCTGCCATGAAAAAACATCTTTACAGAGAACAGCCTTTTGTGATTCAGAGAAGTGCTTCTATGCTCGATGATGGTTGGAAGAACGAAACAGTGCTGGTGCAGGGAATTATCGATGCCTATTTTATGGAAGAGGAAGAGATTGTTCTTGTGGACTATAAAACGGATAGAGTGAGGAGAGGACAAGAACAGAAGCTGATCGATCTGTATCATGTGCAGCTTGAGGATTATGCCCGGGCATTGGAGCGGATGACGGGGAAAAGAGTGAAGGAAAAGATCATTTATTCGTTTACATTGCAGAAAGAGATATTGCTGTAAGCGGAATAAATATTATTATTGTGAATTCAAATATCCGGCAGGGATAAGCGCGTGTTATACGCGCCACCCTGCCGGATATTTGTTTTTCAGGATCTGGTTGACCAGTTTACCGAAGCCAATGGGATATCCATCTGCACAGAGGAGATGCCAGCCTTTTTTGTGAGCTGCTTCTTCGGGTTCGATATTTAAGGTTTCGCCCTTTAAATATCTGGTGATCCTTTCGTCAGAAGCGGAGAGAGAGATGACTGCTTCTGCTTCATTTTTGCGGATCGCCAGTGCAAGTGGCTGAGACGGCTCGAAGCGGTTTTTCTTCAGGTCACCGAGATAGAGACCGTTTCTTAAGAAGGTGATGCCGCGGAAGTTGTGGGCAACCGGGGGAAGATAGTAGGCTTTATCACCGCGGATTTCCACACGTTCCCAGTCAAATGGCTGGCCGCAGAGGGTTTTCAGACCGATTTCGTTCAGAAATTCCTCAATCAGTGGAAATGCGTTTTTGTCCGGTTTTGTGTGAGGACGGGAGCTTTCCTTGATTGCCTGTCCTTTTTTATGGAAGAGCGCAAGGAAGTGTCCCTCTCCATTCATTTTGTGTGGGAAAATCCGGATGCATTTGATAAGTTCAGGATTTCCGTTTCCCCATTCAGGAACTCCATGGGAGAAGCCTTCATAATCTTCCATTTCTGCCAGTTCCATGTCAGGACGGTTTTCCAGAAGCCAGGAAACAGTTTGTTCGTCTTCTGCAGGCGCGAATGTGCATGTAGAGTAAAGCATCAGTCCGTCGGGACGGAGCATATCGGCTGCCTGGAGGATAAGCTCTTTCTGGATTTCGGAAAGCTCCATGGATTTTTCGGGAGTCCAGTCTTTAGCAAGGGCTTCTTCCTTACGGAACATTCCTTCTCCGGAGCATGGAGCATCCAGGATGATCTTGTCGAAGAATTCGGGGAATGCTTTGGTTAACTTTGCAGGTGTTTCGTTTGCTACGAAGACATTTGGGATGCCGAAGAGTTCCAGGTTGCGAAGGAGGGCTCTGGCGCGGGAAGTGCTGATATCGTTTGCTACCAGAAGTCCCTGTCCCTGAAGTGCTGCGCCTGCTGCAGTTGCCTTGCCGCCCGGGGCTGCGCAGAGGTCCAGGACTCTGTCACCCGGCTCGATGGGGATGCGGGAGGCGGGGGTCATGGCGCTGGGTTCCTGAAGGTAGTAGAGGCCGGCCTGGTAGTATGGGCATCTGGAAGGACGGATGTCTTCATCGTAGAAGTAGCCGTTTTTGATCCATGGGATCTGACGGGTTGGAAATGGAGACAGGTTTTCGAAGTCTTCGCAGGTGATCTTGGAGGTGTTTATGCGCAGGCCGTAGGTTCGGGGAGCGCTGAAGCTGGAGAGGAAGGAGGGGTATTCGTTGCCGAGCATTTCTTTCATTCGGGTGAGGAAGGCGGGGTGGAGGGGTGTTGTGTTTTCGTTCATAATGGGTAGGTTTCCTTTGCTGTAGTTTTGGGTTGGTGGGGGGACGCGCAGGAAAATATATCTGTCTGAGTGCGGTTTCGGCATCTAAGATCTTCTAAGTCGGTAAAAATCTGCTAAAAGCATGGAGAAAAATGCAAAACTCGCTCCGCTGCAGGCTTCGCTCAGACAGGTTGCGATTTTTCTCCATAACGCAGATTTCTACCGGCTAAGAAGATCTAAGATGCCTGCAAATGCACTCAGACAGATATATTTTCCTGCGCTGTTTACTGAAAATGACTGTAGTATAACGTGAGGTTTATGGAATATTAAGTTTATGAAATATTATAGCAATTCCATAAAATAATGCAATCAAGACAGTTCAGCAGGACTTCACGCTATGATGGACTGGATTGTTTGCAGTAATTTATGAAATAAGAAATTGATATGTAACAATACTTTCAAATGCATTATTTATGAAGATTGCTATAGTAAACCGGAAGACGTTAAGGAGGTATTTTCGGTAAAGGTATCAATATGATTATAAAGTATAAATGATTTTTGCTAAATAGTATTGACAAAATCATATTATACATCATATAATATCGTTAACAAAACAATATTGATGTTCTGTATAGTATGTGAACAGGATGGAATAAATGTATCAGATGTGAAATGGCGTTTACCTTTGGTATAGTCTGAAGCATTTTTCAGACACGCTCTAAGACTGGATTGCAGAGATGATGCTGTCTGTACAGAACATAATTGAAACGAGGGAGTGAGCATATGGTTTTTAATACGGGTGCTGCGCTTCTGGATGCGGTTGTTCTGGCGGTTGTTTCTAAGGAGAAGGAAGGGACTTACGGGTATAAGATCACGCAGGATGTGCGTGGAGTTCTGGATGTTTCGGAGTCTACTTTGTATCCGGTGCTCAGGAGGCTGCAGAAGGATGATTGTCTGGAGGTTTACGATATGGCGTATGCAGGGCGTAACAGGCGTTATTATAAGCTGACGGACAGAGGTGCTGCGCAGCTGGAGTTTTATAAAGCTGAATGGAAAATTTATGCATCCAAGATAAGCGGGATGTTTGAGGGAGGAATAGGATGATGGACAGGGCGCGGTTTATGCAGGAGCTGGAGAAGCTGCTTGCTGATATTTCTGAGACAGAGAGGCAGGATGCCCTTGATTTTTATAATAGTTATTTCGATGATGCAGGAGCTGAGAATGAAGCTTCGGTGCTCAGGGAACTTGGAAGTCCAGAGAAGGTTGCAGCGATCATCAAGGCGGATCTGAAAGGTTCGGCAGGAGGCTATGAGTATGGAGAATATACGGAGCATGGCTATGAGGATGCCCGGACTAAAGAGAGAGGACAGATGCCTGAGAAATATGGAGAAGAGTCGGGAACAGGGAAGCGTTTTTTCAGAAAGGGGAATCAGGCGGTGCTGATCCTTGCGGTGATCCTGCTGGTTTTTATTTCTCCTTTTGTTAAGGGGGCTGTTGGTGGGATTCTGACATTTGCAGTTGGAATCTTACTGCTTCCGTTCTGGCTGATTGTTGGATTGGGCATAGGTGCTATGGCTTTACTGGTTGGCGGAATTGCAGCTGTTGTGGCTGGAGCAGGGCTTTTGGCTGTAATGACCGGAACCGGGATCCTGACCATAGGAATTGGATGTCTGATGATTGCTCTGGCAATCCTTATGATATTAGGACTGATCAGCATTGCAGTACGCATTGTGCCGAAATGGTTTCGGAAGATTACTGACTTTTTTAACAGGGTGCTTTACAGAAAGAGAAAGGAGGAGGTTAAATGAAGAAGTTTACAAAAGGAATGTTGATCGCAGCGGGGATTTTTGGTGCTGTGGGAATCGGGCTGACAGCTGCCGGTGGTGTTATGGGAGCCAGTATGTCGGAACTGACAGGGGTGAAAAGCCTGAAAAGGGTGCTTCTGGTGGCAGACGGGGATTATGATTATGATGACAGCGATGATTATGATGACGATGATGATTATGACGACAGTGGTGATTATGATGACAGCGATGACTATGACAGCGATGATTATGACGACAGCGACGACTGTGACGACAGTGAGGATTATGCCCGCGCTGTTGATGAGAATGAGGAAGATGGCACTGTATATCAGTTGAAGTATCAGCCCACAAAGCTGGATATAGAGCTGAAGTACGATGAGCTGATTCTGGAAGAGGGCGACAGTTTCTGTGTCAGAGTTTATGATGACAGTGGGAAGAATGTGACAGTGAAGGAGAGTTCGGATACTCTTAAGGTCAGAAGCACGAAAAAACTGTCTAAAAACAGAAAGGTGTGTATCTCCTATCCGGAAGATGTTAAGCTTCAGGAGCTGGAGATTGAGATGGGTGCAGGTACTGTTTATCTGAACAGAGATATTGAGACAGAGAAGCTGAGTGTGGAGATGGGAGCCGGGGAATTTGAAAGTAAGAATCCGGTGACTGCAAGGGAGGCAGATCTGGAAATCGGAACCGGAAGTATGACATTTGCAGATCTGAGCGCCAGGAAGACAGATGGAGAATGTGGTCTGGGTGAACTGGATCTGACACTGACCGGTACGCAGGAGGATTATAATTATGATCTGGAATGTGGAGTGGGAAATCTGGATGTAGGTTCTGATTCCTACAGTGGACTTGGACGGGAGAAAACCATTTCCAATAAAGGCGCAGACAGGAAACTGGATCTGGAGTGCGGTATGGGAAATATATCAGTAGATTTCTCCGGGAAAGAGCACAGAGATTTGCAGATATTCTGAAGAGCATATACTCTGACGTGCAGAAATAAAAGTGGTATTTAACCGAATCAGGAAGTTATTCGGTGTAGAGTAAGTAGCGAAGCGGATGATTTTATCTGCTTGACTAATCTGGGTTTAAGGAGGAAATGGAACATGGGTGACAAACGTTTATACAAATCATCAGAAAACAGTATGCTTTGCGGTGTATGTGGAGGAATCGCAGAATATTTTGATATTGACCCTACGTTGGTGCGTCTGGCATGGGTGATCCTTACCTGCTTTGGAGGTGCGGGAATCTGGGCATATATCATTGCGGCAATTATTATTCCCAAAAGATAATAGAATCTCAGAATCCAATCTGCAATAGACAGAAGTTTGACCGAATCAGGCAGGCAGCGAAGCGGATTGCGAATATCCGTTTGAATGAAATACAGTATAAAAATTAAGAAAACAGCCCATACTCCAAAGAAAAGGAGTGTGGGCTGTTTTGGATAAAGAGAAGGAAATAAAAGCTTATCTTGATGGAGAATTATTACCGGAGGTCAGAATGAAGTATGAAATTGCAGAGGAAATGGGACTGCTGGACAGGGTATTGAGTGATGGATGGAAAAGTCTGTCTGCGAAAGAGACCGGAAGGATTGGAGGGCTGATGACGAAACGAAAAAAAGAGAAATTGAAAAAATAAATGATATGGAATAAGCTTGTTCTTCGGACGATGATGCTGTAAAATTAAGAACAGGTATTAGAACGTGTTTGAAAAATCATTCTCACAAGATGCACGCCCCATTTTGTGGTATATTTTGTCCGAATTCGGTTGTCGTAGTCCGCTATGACGCCCTTATTCGAACAAAATCTCCCACAAATTGTGACGCACATCTTGCAGAAAGCCTTTTTCAGACACGCTCTAGCCAAAAGACTGGTTACTGTACTTTTTCCACATCCACCTTTTCCACAAACTGCTATTTTCATCTGTTATCTCCTTACTTAAATGCTTCTTACTCCACTTCCTCCAGTTCTGTTCCTTCTGGAAGAATATATCCGCAGTTATCACATACTCCATCCCCTGCAAGTATCCCGTCTTTCACAAAGGCTTCAATGCCTCCCGGTTCATGACAGCGTGGACAATCTAATTCCTGTATCTTTTTCTGATTTCTTACATCCTGGCAATTGGCAAATTCAATTTTACCCATAGTGATTCCTCCATTTTCATTCCATATCAATTTGTCTTCGCAAAAAAGTTCCTACCATACGGGAAAAATTGCTGATATTACGAATATAGGCAAAATCTTTTCCATAGATTCTCTTTTCCACGGAGAGCTCTTCTTCATTCCCTACAAAAATACCAATTACGAAAATTCCCTGATTTCTGGCCCGACGCACCTCATATGCAGTATCTTTCACAGCTCCTTCTCCGTTATAGATCTTGGGCTGGCGGGTTCCTGGTCGTTGTATGCTCATATCACAGGGTTTACCATCACTTAATACGATTAAAATCTTATTTTTTTCCGGTCGCTCCATGAGAGAGGAACAGACTGTTTTCAGTGCAAGCCCATCTCTGTTATTGGCATATGCCCGAAATTGAAAGATTCTTTCATTTGTTTCCCTTGGATCTTCATAATCCCGAAATCTCTGAAGTACTGTATATCCCCAGAAAGCACAGTATCCTGTCACCCGATGAGGAATTCCTGCCTGGCTTAATGCTTCACTGATAATATATCCCTGCGTCGCTACCTGAGCCTGTCTGCCAGCTTGAGAACCACTGGAATCAATCAGGACGTCTATTACAAACTCAGAATCTTCTGATCTCTTTTTTCTATTAAATAACTTGTCATCGTCTGTTCTTCCAATTTTCCATAACCTTTCAGGAACAAGCTGCCCCGCATCAGATCTGCTGACAAAATCATCCTTTCGGATTATAAGTGCCCGTTTCAGTGACTCTGCCAACACAGAAATATTTCTTTTGATGATCCAGTGATTATTTCCATAATAGGCTTTATTTTTTTCAAACTGCAGCTGAGAAAAACGGTATTGATTATTTTTTATCACAGGGTTCTGTAAAATTCCATCTGTAAGATACAGGATACAGTTTTTGTGGATTCCTGTACAAAATTTCCGGTTAACTCTGGCCTGCTCCGATTCACTTAGATACGATTTTCCGTAATTCAGTTCCACATATTCCCGTATCCGTCGCACTGCCTGTGGATTTATATTCTCCGAGCTTTCCGGAACTTCTTCATTTTCCGGAGAGAAATAAAATCTTTTTTTCTTTTTGTTTCTGATATCCAGACTCATCATCTTTTTTTTGAGATTAGAAAGATATTTTTGAATGATGTCTTCCATCTGTTCATCCGTCATGCATTCCTGCCACGCGTCATTGGCTAATGCCATATCCGGTAAATTCAAAATCTTCTCCAGATTTCCATTCCTTTTTTCAAAAGAGGGATCCAGAACATGATTATAAATCTCATCTATCACGTTTATGACATCTTCCGTATTTTCCGCATCCTTCAGAGAAAGAATCTTGTACAATGCAATCTCTGCCTGTGGATCCATTCTCTCATCGTCTGTGTTCTCCAGAACATGCCTTATATACAGAAGCCTAATCCTGTGAATCAGGTCTGTTCCAGCTTTGTCTGATACCTGCTCTTTCTCGGCCTTTTCCAATTCTCTGAACGCCTGTTCTCTGATTTCCTTTGTTCCCAAACGTTCTCGAATGATAAAACGCTCCACTGCAGCATCCATGCATAATCCAGCAAGAGGCAAAAGTATATCTTCTCCAGCAGAAAAATGTAATTTTTTCATCAAATACATGCCAAGTTTCTTCTGATCAAAATATCGTGCAAAGGCACCCTGCTTCACTGCCTCATACAGAACCGTTTGTTTTGAATAATCATATTTTTCTGTGTCCGGTTCAAATTCCATATCATAATCACCACTGACTGTCCAAAAAAGATTTCTGATACGATTGCTGATCTCCAGACGATGTTCTTCCAGTTGTTCCGCCGGCCATCTGACATCCTCCATACAAGTTTACCCCCATATGTCTTTTCCGGTCCAGGAAGATGGGATTCTGGTAGAAACCACATCTTCTACGATCTCTTTTTCAAATACATCAAAACTTTTATTTATGATCCCCATCTGGATTGCTTCAATTGGAGAAAGTCCGCTTCTTGTTGCCTTTACAGCAGAAACCAATCCTCTCAGGTCGAGAGATTTTGTTGAGATTTCTCCATGATAAGCTTTGATCTGCAAATCCAGAAACAGTCCTGCAAAAGCTTTCAGTGCACTTTTTTCCCCATCTGGAAAATGTTGTCTTAATACAAAAAGGACACTATCCTCATCCATTTCAGGCATATCAATTACCATAAACCTTGAAACCAATGCTTCATTTAGATCTCTGGTACCTGCATAACCATAATTCATCGTGCCGATAAATCGTGTTGCCGGATGAAGTAAAATCCTGTTATATCCTGGAATATCGATTCTGCGCCGATGATCCAGTGTGGCATGCAGTACAGAAACCGCATCATTTTTTGCCATATTGATTTCGTCCAGGATTCCAAATCCTCCAAATTCCGCGCATTGGTAGATAGGGCCTTTCCGAAGGCGAACCTCATTATTTATAAAGGTATCCGTTCCAATCAGATCGGCACTGTCTGTATTTACGTGAAAAGAAATGTCGTATTCCGGTCTTCCGAATATCCATGCCAGTGTCTCACATAGTACATTTTTTCCTGTAGCTTTCGCACCGGAAAGTAACAGGTTATCTCCCTGAAGAAGCGCTGCTATTGACATTTCCAGAATCTTTTTCCCATAGAATAGGATATCCGGTTTTTCTATCCGTTCCTTTACTTGATCCTCCACCTCATAACGCATGTGAAAATCTCTCAGTTCTCCAATCAGTTCCTGTGCTATCTTCTGGTCTTCTAAATATTTTTCTATTTCTGTCCAATGATTTCTCATGAAGATTTTCCTTTCTTTGCAATTGGTTATACCAAATCAGATAATATTTCTGTTTACTCAATCATCAAACTTTCAATCCTCCAACTCACAATCCTAACTTCTTTACAATTTCTCCCAGTGCACTTCTTACAGGAGAATCTTTCGGAAGCTGTATGATCGGCTTTCCATT
>OIWK01000552.1_pt1 | contig 40065 bp, 24 predicted proteins | sample 1587401 | NCBI WGS metagenome assembly OIWK01 (sample SAMEA3888911, study PRJEB22519) | human gut metagenome | biome: human gut; feature: human-associated habitat; material: faeces | place: Denmark | collected 2009 | reverse complement strand
TTTAGTGTAACAAATAATAACCTTTTGTGCAATTTTAGTTTTCAGATACGCTCTAATCAAAAAAACAAAATGTTTTCTCCAGGTGGGGTGCTCCCCAACAAGCGGCATGATATACTGCGCCACACAGGGAGAATGCAGGCAAAATAATTTTCCAGTGTCCCTTGTTGACTTTTCTGCCTATTTTGCATATAATAAAGATGGATAGAGGGCGTCATCCCTCTGGTGCGACTGGCACCTAAAATCCGAAATGGATGCCGGACTTTGGGCCGGAGCGTTGGCGGGCAACAGAAAAACCCGATAGAGATGCAGTAGAATGGTCATTGACCAGATGGAACTGAGCGTCGGCGGACGACAGAAAAACCAGTCATGTAAGAGAAGACGCGTGACACTGCGGTGTCGCAGTCTTCTCTTTTTTTTGCAGATTTGGGGACTGATAAAGAGATGAAAAAATTCACAAAAGACGAAGCCATTAAAATCGTTGTCCAATGCGCGCAGGCATATCAAAAAGAACTGGATGGAAAGAGTTTGTTGTTCCTTTGCACAGATAAACATAAAAGAGTCTTTCCCTTTGAATTTTCCTTCTATGGGAATAATTATTTGCACCTGACCGGTTTGAAAGCACCGAAAGGCGCGGATGGTGAGAGTGCTGGACTGTTTGCAAATGACTTCTATCAAAAGTGTTTGGACCATAAGCTGAGTCCAGCAGATTTTGAGTTTTCCGAAGATGGTACGACACACATGAAACTTGAAGTACTGCCGACCGTAATTTCCAAAAATCTGCAAGCGAAAATGATTGGCGATTATAATTCAAGCAAGCCTCGCCTTTATACGGAAAAAGTTGCGGGCAGCACCAATGCCTGCGTTGGATTTATTCTGGATCAGACCATGCAGAAGTATGTACCGAATACAGTCTTGCAGGAGGATGTCCGAGATATGACGAAAAATGCGCTGCGCGTGATTGCGGTCTATCGGAAAGCAATTACAGCACCGCAATATGAAGAACAGACCTACACGGCGAAAAAGTTTGATTTTTCCGACGTTGAATTTCCAGAGAAATTCAAATATTTAATGACTGAAACTACATAAAAATACCAAGCGAGAGCATATTCAAGCGGATATGCTCTCGCTGTTTACTTTGCGGCAATTTCCAATTTACCTATTGACGCGGTAGGTTGTTATCTGTTGCCATGAAACAAAAATGGCTGCTGAAAGATGCCATCCAGTAAAACAAAATCATCTCAGCACGCCCTATGGACGATGATATGTACCCCCTGCGGCGGGACTTCTGTTCTGCTATGGCAGCCGGCTCTCCAGGCAGTACCCCCCGCCGCGATAGGACGTGATGACCACCGGAGCATCGTCATCCCCCAGCTTTTGCTTCAGGCGGGAGATGGTCATGCGCAGGGCCTGGGGATTGTCGGCCATGGGCTGCTGCCAGATCTCTTGATAAAGCTCGTCCGCCGGGACCGTCTGGCCCCGGTGGCGGGCCAGATAGAGGGCCACGGCAAACTCTTTCTGGGTCAGCATCAGGTCCCGCTCGCCCAGGTAGGCCTTGCTGGAGAGCAGATAGAGCTTGAGCGGGCCGCAGTGGACGCACCGGCGCATCCGCTGTCCCGCCCGCAGGCGGGCCTCCACGCGGGCCACTAAGACGTTGAGGTCGTAGGGCTTGGGCAGGTAGTCATCGCCCCCGGCGGTGAGGCCCTGGATAATGTCCTCGTTCTCCCCCAGGGCGCTGAGGAAGAGGATGGGGATGTCATAGTTTTCCTTGATCTCCCGGCAGAGGGTCAGGCCGTCCCCATCGGGCAGAAGAATGTCCAGGACGATCAGCTCCACGTCATGCAGGCGCAGTTGCTCCCGGCAGGCCTGTACCGTGGCCGCCTGCAAGACCCGGCAGCCCCGCATAGTCAGGGCGGCGGTGTTGATGTCCATGATGTGGGGGTTGTCCTCGACCAGGAGGACCAAAGGTTCCTTCATGCGTCATCCCTCCTCTGGGTGCGTTGGGTTCGGTCAGTCCGGCTGCGCGGCCTCCGGCGTGCAGGGCAGCAGGATGCGGAAGGTCGTGCCCCCCGGCCCCGTCGATGCCAGGGTCAGGGTGCCGCCGTGGTGCTTCACCACGTCCTGGCAGATGTACAGGCCAATGCCGCTGCCGCCGTCGCCGCTGTAGCCCTTGTCGAAGATATAGGGGATGCACTCCTCCGGGATGCCCTCCCCGGTGTCCTCTACCAGCAGGCAGACGGTATCGAGCGCGAGGTTCCCCCGACCGGGGGCCAGGCTGGCCCGATAGGTGATGGTGCCCCCCTGGGTGTGCTTGTTGGCGTTCATCGTGAGGTTAATGAGCAGCTGGAGCAGCATCCCCCGGTTCCCGGAGATACAAAGCCCCGCCCCGCCGGTGCAGACCAGCCGGTTCTGCCGCTTGTCCAGCAGGGGCTGGCAGACTTTTGCCGCCGCCTCGAAGAGGGACGGCAGTTCGATCAGCTCCGTCTGCGTCTCCCGCCCGCCGCCCTGCGACAGCTCGATCAGCTCCGAGACCAGGGCCGACAGGCGCTGGGCCTCGGACGAGATCACCGTCATGTGGTCCTGCATCCCCTGGTCTGCCTGACCCTGGGCCAGCTGCCAGTTGGTCAGCTGGGCGTAGCCGCTGATGACGGTCAGGGGCGTTTTCAGCTCGTGGGCCATCTGGTGCAGGAAGTTGTTTTTCAGCTGGTTGAGCTGGGTCAGGACCTGCTGCTGCCGTCGGCTTTCGTCCAGATCCTCCCGCTGGCGGTTGCTCTGGACGCCAATGGCCACCGCCATGAGAAACACGAACAGCAGCATATAGGGCGGTGCCGTCCCCCGCCGGGTCACGGCCAGCACGATCCGCCCGAACCAGGCCTCATACACGTCCGCCCCCAGCAGCAGGGCGTAGCCCAACAAGATCAGCCCGTCCTCCCAATGCACCGTCCTGGTCCGGATCAGACGCCGGATCAGGCAGAAGATGAGATAGACGAAAAACGGCACGGAGACATCGTAGCAAAGCCGGGTCAGCTCCTTGACCTGCTGGGTGGGCAGGATAAAATGCAGCGCCGACAGCACGCCATAGGCCCCCACATAGCACCAGACCACCCACCGCTTCGCCGTCCCCCGGTAGAGGTTGGCCAGCAAGAGCAGCAGGGCAAAGGTCTGCAAGGCGATCATCCACACCAAAAAACGGTAGGCAAGCGCCCAGTTATACTCCGGATGCAAGAGATGCACCACGTAAAAATTCTGGTTCCGCATCCCCATGAGCCAACAGGTCAGGGCCAGAAAGCCATACTTTGGCCCCCGCTGGATGGCCGCCAGCAGCAGGAAGTAACAGCCAAACAGACACAACCCACCGCTGAGGGCCAGGGAATACAGGTCGTTCCCCCGCTGCATCTCCTGGGTCTTTTCCGGGGAGGAGAGATACAGGCGGGGCAGACTGCCGCCCTCCTTGTGGACGAAGTTGGCATACTGGCAGACGATCTCCACCCGCCCGTCCTCGCCGGTGTAAATGGGGATGTCCATGTAATTGATCCGCGCCTCAGACGCTGCCGCCGTGTCCGCCACCTTGCCGATCTCCAGGACCTGCTTGCCGTTGAGATAGACGCGGGTGCTGTAATCAAAGGAATACCCGCTGAGCACCAGATACTGCCCCGGCTGGGCCAGCAGCTCCAGGCGATAGGTCCCATAGGGGACGCTTTCGTCATGCGCCCCGGTCTCCCGGCCGCGCAGGTCTGCTTGGGTGCTGGCCAGCGTTTCGGGGTAGAACGTCCAGTCGCTGCCCAGGGTGTAGACGGTGTGGGCAAAGTCCGCCCCGCGGGCGTCCAACACGCCGTCCGCCGGGGTCAGCTCCCCCGTTGCGTCCTCCTGGCTGGAAAACAGCCAGACCATGGCGCACAGCACCACCAGCACCGCCGGGAGCAGCAGCAACCAGGTCTGTTTTTTCGGTTTTGGCATGGGACGCACCCCCTCCGGCGCAGGAAGGCCCCATCCTGTAGGATACTCTCCTACAGGAAAAGGGGGATCCCCCTTTTCGCACTATTTTTGACGATCCTCGGTTCAAAACCAGGGAAATAAAAATGTATAGGCACAGTATAACGAACCCCATCGAACTTTGCAAGCAGGGCATGTTCCCGATCGGGTTTTCACATGCGCAGTGGGGCAATTTTCTCCCTAAAAAACAACATCCTCTCTCCGGATAGGGTCTATATCCAGAGAGAGGATGTTGTTTTTCTTTCCCCGTGAGACAAACCCCACCGGACAGAGAGAGTCTCAAGCTCCCCTTCCCGAACTGTCCGGCACCTTCTGCCTCTTAGGTGTGTTTAGTATGCCATAAAAAGCAGAGCTTGTATATCCGTCCAAAGTATGAGAAGGCGATCGATCTCCGTCAAAATCACGAGTATTTATCCGCATGGACACTATGTGACACTTTGTTTTTTGGTTTTCAAACTTTGTTAGTCCGTGCTATACTGACTTCAAGATATTAAACTTTATAAAAAGGGGGGATCCCCCATGGAAGCATTTTTGTTTCTGTCCAGCCTCCGGCGGAGCCAGGCTCTGATGCGCCTGCTGGGACACCGGCAGACGTATCTGTTTGAATACTTTACCGTGCAGGACACCATGGTCATCCACAACAAGGATATGACCGTCTGGCGGAAGATCGAGCATTACCTCGGCGGGGACCAGAGCATCCGCCAGGGCCAGCTCCGCCCCGAAGACAGCTGGCAGATCCGGGAGCTGCTGACGGGCAGTCTCCACGGCCCCATGGAGCTGCGGGGCATCCGAACGCAGGGCGAGGAGACGGTGTACGAGGTGGACGCCGTCCCCTCTGAAGACGAGGCGGCCGGGACGATCTACCTGGGCTACATCCGGGACATCACCCTGGAAAAGGCCAAAGAAAAAAGTCTGCGCCAGCAGGCCCAGCGGGATTCCCTGACCCTGCTGTACAACAACATGACTGGCAAGGCTCTCATCGACCAATACCTGCGGGAGAAGGACCCCTACGCCTCCTGCGGCCTGCTGGTCATCGACGTGGACTTTTTCAAGAATGTCAATGATCGCTACGGCCATCTCTTCGGGGATAAAGTCTTGCAGGAGCTGGCGCATTTGTTGCAGACACTGTTCAGCAAGAAAGATATCCTCGTCCGGGCCGGCGGCGATGAGTTTCTGGTCTTTCTCAAGGACGTGGACCACGCCACCCTGCTCAACAAGACCCGGCAGCTCTCCGAGTCCGTCTGCAAGATCCCCTTCTCGGAAAACGACTACTGCCTCACGTGCAGCATCGGAGCCTGCTTTCTGCCGGAAAACGTGTCTGGTTATTTATACAGCCAGCTCTTTGAAAACGCCGACTGGGCCCTCTACCAGGCCAAGGAGAACGGCCGCAATCAATACGTCTTCTGCGACGACCTCCGCCGCTACACCGAGTCCACGCCCCACGTGGCCCATCTGGACGCCGACGGGCCGGAGCTGGACACCCGCTACCTGCACAACGACCTGATCTCCACCGCCTTCGAGATCTTTGAAAAGACCAGTCGTTTTGAGGACGCCATCGACCTCTTCCTCAAGATCGTCGGCATCCGCCTGCAGCTGGACCGCATCACCATCCTCTCCACCAACATCAAGGAGCGGCGGCACACCAAGCTCTTCCAGTGGCTGGCCCCCAAGGCTTCCTCTGCGCTGGCAGATACGGTCAGCTTTACCAAAGAGGATTTTCTCACCCTCTTTCAAAGCTATGACGAAAACGGCATCGCCGTATTGCAGCACGACAACCTCAGTATGTACTCCCCCGCCGCCCAGGCCCAGCTCATGCAGGGTGGCGTCAAGACCGCAGTCTACACCGCCATCTACAACGAAGGCGAGTATCAAGGGGCCGTAGCCTACATCGTCTGCGGCAGCAAGCGCTTCTGGACCACCCAGAGCCGCCGGGAGCTGGGGGAGCTGACCAAGATCATCACCGCCTACCTCACCCGTCACCTGGCCGCCAACGCCATCGACGGCGGCCGCATCACCGCGCCGGACTTCGACCGGCTCACGGGCCTGCTCTCCTTCACCCGCTTCCGGGAGGAAGTGGAGCACAAGATCGTGAGCGGCTACGCCGAGGGCTACCAGATCATCTACTGCGACTTTGAAAACTTCAAGTATTTCAACGAGGTCTACGGCTACGCCACCGGCGACAAGGTCCTGAAAGAGTTCAGCGACTTGCTCGTCGAAGCTGTAAAAACCAAGGGCGAGAGCTACCTCTGCCGCATCGTGGGCGACCAGTTCTGCCTCTATCTCCGCCACACCCCCCAGGGGCCAGATGACTCCGTGGCCCGCTTTGCCGCGGCCTTTGGTCAGGCCTTTTCCCAGCGCCAGGCCCTGGTCTACCCGGAGGCCCACCTGCGGGTGCGCTTTGGCATCTACGCCGTGGAGCCCACCTGTCTCAGTGCCTCCTCCGCCATCGACAAGGCCAACTTTGCCCGGAAACAAATTCTATCGGACGCCCGCGAGCTGGTCCGCCTCTACGACAAGGAGACGGCCCAGCGCCAGACCCTGACCAACGAGCTGATGAACGGCTTCATCCGGGCCATGGAGCACCACGAGTTCAAGCTCTACCTCCAGCCCAAGTTCTCTCTGGCTGACCTGGCCGTCATCGGTGCCGAGGCCCTGGTCCGCTGGGAGAAGCCCGACGGGACCATCCTCTATCCCGACCAGTTCATCCCCATCCTGGAAAACAGCGGCCGCATTGTCGAGCTGGACCTCTACATGCTGGAGCAAGTGGCGGCCTTCTTAGAGCGCAACGCCAAGGCCGGGCGCAAGCTCATCCCCATCGCCGTGAACGCCTCCGTCCTCCTGGCGAAAGATCTGCGCAACGCCGAGACCTACAGCAAGATCCTCGCCGACCACCACATCAACGCCGCCCTCTTAGAGATCGAGCTGACCGAGACCGCCGCCGTCTCCGAGTTTGACTGTGTGAAGCGTCTGTTCGCCTGTTTCCAGGAGAAGAACATGCAGACCTCCCTGGACGATTTCGGCGCGGGCTACTCCCTCCTGAACTCTGTCGTAGACATCCCCATCAACACCGTGAAGCTCGACCGCAGCTTCCTCACCCGCTGCACCACGAACCAGCGGGGGCTTTACTTCCTCCAGGAGATCGTGAACATGGTCAAGGGCCTGGGCTACCAAGTCATCTGCGAGGGCATCGAGACCAAAGACCAAGTGGACCTCATGCGCTCCCTGGGCTGCGACGCCGCCCAAGGCTTCTGGTTCTCCAAGGCCATTTCGACCGAGGCCTTCGAGCAAAAATATATGACCGACTGACCAAACAACAGAGAACCCACCCCGGCGCTCCCCCCTCCAACCAGGATACAGGGAGCGCCGGTTTTTGTACTACTTTTTCTCTCTCATACTTTGGTCGGATTGACAGGTCATGTCGAATCCGCTAAGATATTCTCGAACGATTTCAACCACATCTAGAAGGATCATTAGGACAAGGGGCGTGCCCCTTGTCCCGTAGTGCGCACTACGGGGCGGGCGCTTTCCTTTGCCTTGTGGTAATTCAAACGAGAGAACGGGAGGTTTTCTATGAAAAAACGACTACTCAGCTTGGCCCTGTGCCTGGCGCTTTGTTTGGGGCTTCTGCCCGTAGGCGTGCTAGCGACCGAAATAGAGCCAAGCGATAACGTAAATAATGTAGCCAGCGTAACAATTGGCGAAAATGTCACTTACTACACCGACCTGGCCAAGGCCATTGCTCACGCAGACGGCGGAACCGTAAAACTACTGAATAACGTTCCCTTAAGTGAATGTATAGATATTACATATAACTGTACTATCGACCTGAACAGCAAAACAATCTCCGGCAGTAATTCGCAAACTCTCTTAAATATTTGCGGAAATGTTACAATCTGTGATGAAAGTACGCAAAAAGCTGGTAAAGTTATCAATAGTTCCAATGCACTCGATCTTCAAAATGGAAAGCTGACAATTAAAGGCGGTACCTTTGAGGCAACAGATGGGAATGCACTGTCTGCCACAAGCAGCCAACTTGATGCTGAACTCAGTATTGAAGGTGGTGCCTTTAAGAGTAAGGTTGATATTTATAATTTTTCTAGCTGTATCAGCGGTGGAACGTTTTATTATCTTTATAACGCCAACGTTATCGCCGATTTGCTAAAAGATGGTTGTGGATTCCAGCAAGCAAATGGAAGTTGGCTCTCTGCCAATGACTTAGGAGAACCATATGCCCAGAATGTCACTGTTGTCCCAGCACCAATCAGTGGCATAACTGTCAAATCTTATAAAGATACTTACTCCTATGGCGAGGATGTCACTCTGACAGCCAATGCGAGCAGCGATACAAGTACCCATCCAACATATCAGTGGTATAGAATTAGAGCTAATACTACTAAAGACTATGATATGTCAGTAACATCTGTTGATGATGCAACTAATCCAACTTGCGTCCTCACCGACTTGGCCCCAAACTATATGATTGGCGGCCATGATTATAAGTTCTATCTCTACTACTGCGCCGCAACTTACGGCGACTACGCCACTGGCAGGAGTGTCCAATTCACAGTAAAGAAAGCTGACCTCAAAGACGCAACTATTGAACTGGATAATACAAAATTTCCTAACGATGCACTCGATGAAAATGGCAATTTAATCTATGCACTCACTGGTAGCGGCGAAAGCATACAAGGTGTAGAGCGCACACGGAAGGTCATTGTCACACTGAACGGAAAAACCTTAAGAGAGGACACGGACTACACTATCACAGGCAACACCGGCACAAACGCAGGCACCTATACTCTGAAAATTCAGGCGGTTGATGGCAGCCCGTATTATACTGGTTCGCAAGAAAAACAATGGTCCATTGTCCCGCTCCAATTGTCTGCTCTATCTCTTGATCAGCATATCAAAGTATACGACGGAACGATTGATATAACCGCTGAAAATAGTGTATTTAAGGATAATACAACTTTTCATACCAAGAGCGGAGATCGTCTTACACTCACAGGCCAAGATTTTACAATCTTGAATATTAAGTCGAATTTTACCAACCCCAACGCATATATCGGAGGTAGCGTAACCTACACGGTCAAATTGCATAATCCGAACTATACCTTTACAGATAGCACCGGAACAAATACAGACACAATGACTTTCACGCAAGAAAATGAATCCATTCAGGCTGCTCCTGCACCGGAAGTCACAAAACAAGGTACCCTCACCGTAGCAAACAGGCATGCAGGGACTTACACCTTCGATCTCAAAACCCTTCTTCCTGAGCTTCCCGCACCGCAGGAATACGGCACAACTCAGTATGAACTTACTCATGAAACTAACCTCAACAGCGATTACTATACCGAAGGTGCAACGATCAGTAATGACGGTATTTTGAGTTTGCCTATTAACCGTGTGGACAACTCTACCGAGAAGGAAATTGGTAACATTCATGTCAAAGTAAATTCGCAGAACTTCCTTGATTTTAACCTGACCCTCAACGTCTCCGCCGCCAACAAGAAGGTCCCCACCGGCACCCCTACGCTGAGCAAAACCAATCTCACCTACGGCGACAAGCTGAGCGGCATCACTCTCTCCGGCTCCATGAAGGACGGAGAAGCCGAGGTCACAGGCACCTTCACCTGGAAAAATCCCAACGAGATTTTGACGGCTGGCAAGCATCAGGCCGGTTGGGTATTCACTCCGACTAATCGTGCTGACTACATCGAAGTCACTGGTGAATCTGAGGTGACGGTTGCCAAGGCTACTCCCTCTGGTACCCCCAGCTATACGGCAATCACTGAGAGTGCCAAAACCCTCGAAGATGCTCATTTGGCGGTTGGTACCCTTCAGCCTGAAGGTTTTATCCAGTGGGTTGACGCTGACGGGAACAAAATCAACGTCAGCACCGAAGTCAAAGTCAACACCGCCTACACCTGGAAATTCACGCCCTATGACGAGAATTACACCGACCTCACCGGCACCATCACCCTCTGGCACAAATCCAGCTCCGGCAGTTCCTCCGGGTCGGTGACACCGGGGACGAAGACCGACACGGTGAAGAATCCCGACGGGTCCACCACGAAGACAGAGACCAAGGCTGATGGGTCCAAGACGGAGACCACCACGGCCAGCTCCGGCGGCGGGTCCACGGGGACCACGGTGACAAAGACCGACGCCAAGGGCAACACCACGACCGAGGCCAGCGCCAAGCTCAGCGACCGGGATGTGAAGGAGGCGCAGGAGAAGGGCGAAGCCGTAACCGTTCCCGTGAAGGGTATTGCGGCAGCGAAGGACGCCAATGCCGCCACAAAGATCAAAATCGACGTGCCGAACAACGCCAACAAGACGACCGTCGAGATCCCGGTGGAGAACGTCACCTCCGGCACGGTGGCCGTCATCGTCCATGAGGACGGCACGGAGGAGCTCGTCAAGGACAGCAAGCCCACAGAACACGGCGTGCAGCTGGAGCTCAGCGGCAGCACGACGGTCAAGATCATCGACAACTCCAAGACGTTTGACGACACCAAGGACCACTGGAGCCGGGACGAGGTGAACTTCGTGGCCGCCCGTGAGCTGTTCAACGGTGTGGGCGGCAACCAGTTCGGCGTGTCCCAGCCCATGACCCGCGGCATGGTCAATACGGTCCTGGCCCGCCTGGCCGACGTGGACACCACCCCCGGCCAAGGGCAAGCCTGGTACGAGGTCGGCACCGACTGGGCCAAGAAAAACGGCATCTCCGATGGGACGAACCCCACCGCCCCCGTGACGCGGGAGCAGCTGGCCACGCTGCTGTACCGCTACGCCGGGTCTCCCAGTGTGAGCGGCACCCTGCACGCCGCCGACGCCGCCAGCGTCAGTGACTACGCCGAGGACGCCCTGCTCTGGGCCAATCAGAATGGCATCGTAAACGGCGTAGGCAGCAACACCATCGCCCCCAAGGACAACGCCCAGCGGGCGCAGGTGGCCGCCATGCTGGCGCGGTACCTGCAAAACCAATGATCTGATCCCCCTCTCTGAAAGAAATCAAGTAGGCGGCTCCCGAATTTTGGGAGCCGCCTACTTGATTTTGTTATCACGATCCGATCACGCAAACCGCTGGATCAGGATCATTTGGCCCGGTACAGGAAGGTCACGATCTGCCCGCGGGTGCAGTCACTCATGGGGCTAAACGTGGTCTCGCTGGTGCCGGTGGTGATCTTCTGCTGCACCGCCCACTGGACGGCCTTGGCGTAATAGGCGTCGGCCTCCACGTCGGTAAACGGCATCGTGCCGCTCACCTCCGGGGACCCGGCGTTCCGATACAGGAACGTCACGGTCTGCCCACGGGTCACCGTGGCGTCGGGGCTGAACGTGGTGGCGGAGGTGCCGCTCGTCACGCCCTTCTCCACGGCCCACAGGACGGCGTCGTAGTAGTAAGCGTCTGCCTGCACGTCAGTGAAGGGGTTCTTCCCGTTCTCGACCTTGGGGGACCCAGCCGCCCGCCACAGGAACGTCACCATCTGGGCGCGGGTGCAGGAGGCATCGGGGCTGAAGGTCGTGGCGGAGGTGCCGCTGGTGATCTTCTGCTCCACGGCCCACAGGACGGCGTCGTAGTAGTAAGCGCCTTCCTTCACATCCACGAAGGGATTCTGTGCCGTGCCGCCGTTCTGGGTCCACTTGGCGTAGACCGTGGTGTTGGCCGTCAGCTTCACGCTGGTCACGGCCTTGGTCAGCGCCTTGTCGCTGAACCAACCGGCGAAGGTGTACCCCGCGCGGGTGGGCTTGTAGGCAGCCAGGTCGATGGTCGTCCCGCTGTCCTTCGTGATCTTGTCGATCGCGCTGCCACCGTTGGTGTCAAAGGTCAGGGTGTAGGTGCTCACAACACCCCCGCCGCCACCGCCACCGCCACCACCGCCAGGCGTAGGCGTATTCTTATACCAGCCAATGGCAAAGGGAGACAGGCTATTCACATGGAAGGTAACTCCACTCGTTCCACCTTTGGCCGACAGATTCTCAACGGTTCCGTTTTCCAGCATGTGTGCAACGGAGTAATTGTAAGAGCTGTCCAGGCCGCTTTGTCCAAGGGCACTATATAGAATCGTAATGTCGATCCCGCCCTGCGGGAAGTTGGCAGACGTTACGTCCTCCCAAACATCTGGATTAGATCTGGTCTTGATTTGCAGTTTGATGTCAAGATACGCAATATCCGAGCCAGAAACTGAGGAATGGATTTGCTTGCGCAAGGCAGACTTCAGCGTACTCTCTGTATACTCACTGGGAATCTGCAAATTCCCCGTTTTCGCTTGGTACTCCTTCATTTGAAAACTAATATCGCTGGTTACATTTGTGACCGTAACTGTGTAGCTTCCATCCGAATTGTAGACCACCTTTGCGTTCTCAGGAAGGCCCTGTAAGCCCATCACGGGTTTCTTTGGAGTTAGTTTGAAGGAGAGTGTGCCGCCTTTCCGAATCTGATTCGCATCTCCATAATCCGCCGGGTATTTTGTGACGGAAGAGATGCTGTATGTGTCGTTGCTCATGTCTGTCGGAATAGTACACAGTTCCAGTGTGACGAAGTTAGCCTTAACCGTTGTGTTTTCACTGATCGCATCAATGGTGTAGGTGTTGGACAGCTCATTGGTTGGCTGATTATTTACCGTCCACACCACTGCCTTATCGTTGTCAGGTTTTGCCGTCAGCACGATCTTCTTGCCATTGTCCACCTGAATGCCTGTATCAGCCTTAATCGGTTGCAGGTTATTCCCATACCCAGCTTTGGCTTCCAGGATACCGCCTGTGCCGCATTCGGTCTTGAAGGGCACACCCTGGTTGACTTCGAAGTTTGCTGCTATCGTATGATGATCCGTCACATCAGACAACGTCAGTGTCCGCGGGTTTTCTTGAGATACAGTGCCACCCGTCCACTCCTTCAAGTGGTGGCCTGCTTCCGGTTCTGCCGTCAGGACAACGGAATCGTGCCGCTTGACTTCCAACGTATTGTTCGTAATCGTTGCGGGCTTTTCGTTTACCATTGCCGTCACACTGCCCTGTCCCGACACATTCACTGTAATGTTGTATGTGGGGATCGGTTCAAACTGGACATAGACACTTTCGTTTGCCGTCAGGTTCTTGATTTCATACGTTGTGTTTTCCGCAACACCGATTTCAGCGCCACTTGTCGCCGCATCGTACCATTGTTTGACCTGGTAGCCCGCCGCAGGGGTCGCTGTGAAGGTAATGTTGCTGCCTGCGTTTGCTTTCCCGTTGCTGTCCAGGCCACTTGCTGCCAGTGTGCCGTTGTCCTTTCCGCTTGTCTGGATGATACCATAGGTCACCTGATACTTTGCCGTAGTCAGTGCGTAACAAGCCTGAACAGATGTATTCTTAGACACAGTCAGTACATATGGATCACTATTGCTCTGAACTGTTTTTTCATCCACTTTCCAGCCAACAAATTCATAGCCTGTTTCTGGTGTGCTGGCGGTAAAGGTGACCTGCTTATCGCCCTTCACGGATGCAGGACTCGTCAAAGTCGTTTCGTCCACTTTTGCCGTGATCGTGCCGCCTTCCGTTGCAGAGAATGTGATCTGATACGACTTGCGAACGATTGTGACCTTAATGTCAGCGCCCTGTGTCTCAGACACATTGCAGGTCAGCTTGCCGTCCGTTGACGTATACGGCGCACCGTTCAGTGTCCAGCTCTCGATTTCATAACCATCGTTCAGGCCATTCACGGTTACTGTCAAAACACCAGACGTGGTAACAGAGTTTCCAGATTTCACCGTTTCCGACGAGGTACCAGTATTCGCAAGGAACGTCACATCCAGCGTTGCGCCATGCCCGGTATCACTGGTTGGGTCGATCGCATAGGTAATTTCATTGCTTATTTTTTCAAACTGAACTTGGACCTTCTTTGTCGTGTCATTATCTTCCTCACCAATGTCCAGCACCGGCGGAGTCGATTGTTCCACATTATCCAGCAACCACTTGGTCACTTTATATCCAGCTGCCGGTTCTGCCGCAAAGGTGACCTTGGAATCACGGTATACGTTTGTCAAAGTCCCACTAGTAACCTCGCTAGAAGTTGTACTCTGTCCATTCCGGGTCACAGTGGCCTGAATCGTACCATCAAAGCCGCCATCTGTTTCATTGTTCTTATCCACCACTGAGAACTCCACCGTCGCCTTAGGCAGCGCCTTAAAGCTCACCGTCACCGTCAAATCGCCGGTGATACCCTCAGCGCCTGGCGTGTAGGTATAGGTCTGGTTGTCGGAGTTTGCAACTTTCTGACCATTCACTTCTGTAGTGTTGACCGTCCATTTGTCCACCTCGTAGCCAGGCTCCGGCTTCGCTGTAAAGACGATGTCGTTTTTGTAGCCATATGGGACAGTTCCGCCGCTGACAGACGGTCCGTTACTTACTTCAATTGTGCCCTTGCTGCCAGCAGTAAATGTCACCACCGGCTTCTTCACAAAGGTCGCCACGATGATAATATTCTCGTTAACGTCATTGATCCTAAACTCGTTTCCGGTTCCCATCTGGCTCATTTGCGAAGTATCATTACAGGTCACATCCAGCAACTGATAGCCATTGACAGGATTTACCTTAACAAGCAGGTCAGACCCTTGCAGAACCGCATTAACTTGATCTCCTCTCCCGATTTGATAAACTTCAATCGTTCCGCCAGTTTCATCCTCTGTACCACTCTGTACGATGGTACTCTTTGTAATTGTATAGGAGTTCGGTGTAGAACACTTAACTGTCAGGTCCAAGCTCGTTGGCAGATTAACAATATTCCATGTGGTTTTGTTATTCGAGAAACTACCAATCTGCAAAGCTGAGCTTGTGTTTGTTTCATCATCCTTGCGGAGCCACTCATCCACGACCAGACCACTCGGCAAAGTAAGTGCTACCGTCAAGTTATCATTCTTATGTCCAGAGTAGGTAAAGGTTCCTTGGGGATTGGCTTCCTGTGTCGCACCATTGAACGCAACCTGACCTCTAGTCAAAGGCTCACCATTTGTATTTACCAAGTGAATATTTACCATGCAGGCCGTCTGATTTTCCGTTACAACAGTGACCTTCGTATCTGCGGTGATGGAAGACAGAACATAGCTGTTTCCTGTGTAGACCTCATTTTCTATCTTGAGCGTCTCCGGTGTACCGTTGTTTCGCGTGATTCGCCACTCTTTAATGGACAGACCATCATTTACCTTGGCTGTCAGCTGCACACGATCAAAGTAGCTGACTCGCTTGCCGCTCACGAATGTTCCGCTTTCAACAGAATCTTTTAAGTATTTGGCGGTCACTGTTCCTGTCTGCTTGCTACCATCTGTGACCTCAAAGCTCAGAGTATGATACACCAGCTCAAACTCAGCTTCCACCGTATGGTTTGTCGTTGCCGACTGTGCAACAGTGATCGTTTGTGCAGTGTTTAGTGTTCCGCCTTCTCCTGTCGTAACTGCCCGTTCATCCACCTTCCACTGCTTCACCCGGTACCCGGCCTTCGGGCTTGCCACCGCGATCACTTCTGCATTTTTCGGCACAGAGTCCCCATACACATCCACATAGCTGTCGGTGCTGCTCGAACGATACCTCAGTGTCACAGTCCCGTTATTGCTGCTGGTCTTATCGGTCACTGTAACCATATCGTCTTTAAGCACATAGGGGTGCATCGTGTCGATCACCACAATGTACTTCGAGTTGATCGCTACCTCGTTCTCACCCGGCGTATAGGTCACAGTATACGGATATTCTCCCGCTACTGCATTCGGCGCCGTGCCCGCGCAAGTCACTTGAATCTTGTTTGTAAACAACGATTCATCACTAGTCATGCAGTTTGCTAAGGAATAGGTCGCCGTCTTAGTTGTTCCCGTTCCTTCCACCTTCGGCACGATCGTCACCGTTCTCTTATTCACCACGATACTCTTGGTCGCGGTGAGCGTTTCAGAGCCAATGGTATACGTTGCCGTAACAGTATAAGTCCCTGCCGCTGTGGGATCAAACGTACTACCAGTAATCGGAACCGCAGTCCCGTCCGCATTCTTCACAGAGTAAGTTACGCCGTTGCTCAGGCTCGTCGCCACACTCGTTGGGTCGTCAGTTGTCGCCCCCTTCAGCAGCGTAGTCTTCAGCTTAATCGCAGCGTCCCCATAGGTCATGCTGTTCGGGCTGTCGATCATCAGCGTCTTTTGCTCGGGGACCACCACGTTGATCGTAATGGTCTGGCTCGAAACGGAACCCATGTACTTTTCGTTGCCCTCATACGCCGCCGTGATCGTATACACGCCCGCCGCAGTGGGGGTCCAGGTGGCCGTTGCCGTACCATTCGTGGCCGTTGCCGTCACCGTTGCGCTGCCGTCACCAACCGAGTTAACGATTTTGAACACAACCTTGTCATTATCTGCCAAAATAGGTTCGCCTGTATTGTTATCTTTGAGGCTAGCGGTCAGAGTGACCTCAGTTCCCTTAACGTAGGTCTGAACTTCTTTCTTAACGTTTTCCTTTTGAGTCACCTGCTCCAGGTCATCAAGGTCTACAGGAGTACCATCCAGCGTTATCGTTGTCTTGGTATCAATATCCGCAGGATACTGTGTGACTGTCTCACCACTCTTAATTTGCACAAACCAGAACGTGATAGTAGTGTTCTCTTGTGTTGTCTCATCTGTTACAGTCGTGCTGCACTTGTAAACGGTAGTCGCATTGCTAGCATCCGTATACTTTGCAAGTACAGTGCAGTCCGCATATGTTGTAATAGAAGTACCGTCCTCGTCCTTGCTTGTATAAGTTATTGTTTCACCTTCAGTAGGAGTTTGCTTAGTTAAGCTACTAAATTGGATTGTTTTGATATCTACCTCCGTAGTAGCAACACCACCTACAGTCTTTGTAGTTTTAACGGCATACGTCAGCTGTACATTGGTTTCGTCTGGCGTAATAAGCGATCCTACCGTTCCATTATTACTAGTGTAGTACTTTCCATCCTCGTCAATATACACTATCTTTTCAGTAGTATCATCCTTAACTTTGTACTTTGTGTACGTTTTATTGTCTTTCGTTTCCGTTACAGGCACATCCGCTTGTTCACTTGTCTCAACCGTTTCCGTCTTCACATACGAAGCGTTCACCGTCGGACTGGTATTATCACTCGTCAGCGTGGTCGCACTGTTCGCTTTACCGATCGTCAGGGTCACGGGTTCGCTGTAGATGTAGAGGTTGGAGTTGTAGAAAACTTGGCAGCGGTATTTTGTGCCGTCCATAGCGTCGGCCTGTTTTTCGTTTGATGGTACTGAGACACTGAGCGTCGTGCCCTTCCCTATATACTTCCATGTCTTTGTTGCGCTGTCATACCGCTCCCAGAAGTAATCCAGCGTTTGCGGATCTCCATTTTTGTCTAAATACTCCGCGTCAATTGTCGCAGTAGTTGTGCCGCCAGCATAGGTGGTGATTTTGCTTTCTGGTTGTTGGTTGATAACAAATTTGCCATTCGTATCTGTTAGCGTAGTCGCCACTACATTCGTGGAGTAGATACTTTCCTCCCCTGCCTGTGTGATATTTTTGACACAGTATGTATAGGAACTACCGGGAGTAACTCTCGTATCCGTATAAGATTCCGCCGTACCGGGCACTCTTGCCCGGAGATACTTCGTGTTCGAGTCCGTTGTAGAAACCTGATAAATATCATACGCTCCCGAACCAACCACAGGGTCCCAACTCAAAGTCACGCTATTGGCAGTAACAGAGTTCACTCGCAAGTTTTGGGGCAGGCTGGGCTTGGCGTGAGCGTTCTTCTGGCGATACTCCAAGACCAACACATCGTTGTTGTTCAACTTGGCCGTCCGATAGCCGAACTGCCAGGAGAGTGTATAGCCGTCTGCGTCTTTTGGCAGGTTATCTACCGTAGCAGAGTAAGATGTGCTATTCGATGTACTGACACCACCGCCCGCACTAGTCCCAAACCCGGCCAGCACGCCCACGGTCACACCACCGGCGCCAGCGCCAGCCTTGGCTTCAAACTCATAGTTGTACGCAAAGGTATGTTCCTCACTTACCGTTGTGGAGGATTCTAACGAGATGTTGGTGCCTTCTGCCTTGGTCATGGTTTGCCAATCTCCGATGGCGGTGAAGCCCTTGTTTACGTTCTCCCCGTCATAGGTCAGAGGGTCGCCCGGCGTGCTGTTGAGGATGTTGCCGCGAATCGGCTCCAAACCTTCAGTCTGTTCCGCGATTGCATCATAGTCATCCACGGAGAGGATGACCTTTGCCGGGTCCATCGGCACCATGACAGAACTCGGCTGCCAGCTGCCTTTGACTTCCGTGCCCGGTCCTATGCCAAGCTCTGTCGCTACTTTATCCCTATCCGCTTGCGTAATTGTTATACTAGCACTCGCGTTGTTATCTGAATCAACTTTATTTTTACCGCGTGTATTTCGTATATACTCGTCAAGATACTTGTTATATTCATCTCGATTGTCTGGCAACTTATACCCCGGTACCCAAGTCTCATACTGGTACTCCATGTAGGGCACAGCATAGACAACAGCATAGTCATCCCCGGCGCTGCCACTGTAGGTGATGTTCAGTTCCTTGGTTTTTGTGTGCTCATAATCGTAGGTAAAAGCGTGTGTTGACTGCGCCTCCGCTTCAATGGAGGCGACCTTTACACCAAAAACAGAAAAGTCCTGTTCAAACGACACGTAAGTCCCTAACTTAAGGCTGCCGCCTGCGGTCCCACTGGTTCCGGACGAGCTTCCTTTACCATACGCCGTCTGCCCCTGGTTCAAATAATCCCGCGTATCCTGCAAATCCTGGAAATACGGCGCCGACTGCAGCACCGTCAGCACCTCCGGCTTTGTCCAGGTGACGGTCTTGCCCTTGTAGCGCATGAGCGTACTGTCATTGTCGCAGTCCACCGCCGCCAGCGAGAGGTACAGGCTGGCCCGGGCCTTGCTGCTGTCGCGGTTGTAGGAGCTTTCGTAGTTCATCACCTGCTCCTGGCCGTACCAGTAGCTGGAAGGCTGGTCTGCATTTGTAGGACCGGGGTCTTTCTTATTGATATACCCAATATCATACCAATACCGGTCCGAACCATCATGCTTCATGCCAAAGGCATACACGATCTGCTCCTGCCCGTTCCGGTTGCCGTTAAAGTTCCCGGCCACCACGTTGACCACAAAGATCTCTTCCTTGTTGGCCTTGTCGCCGTTGTCCTTCTTATATTCCCGGTTGGTGGAGATGCGGGTGAGAGGACTCAGCGTAACTGACATGTCTGCACTGAGACCCACACTGTACAGCCAGCCGCCCAAGAAGAGCTGCTCCGAATGTCCTACGCCCTGCGTTGCCGCACAGGTCAGGGCCACCGGTGGGATCAGTTGGTCCTTGTTATCCACAACACGATCCAGCAAATCAATTCTGTTTTTGCTTGTATCTACCGCCTTCCAGTCACTATGCGTAAACTGATTATCGCTGCCACCCTTTACGATCATGTAAGCAATGTCGCCTCGATTACAGGTAGCATTGGGCATTTTTGACGATATATACCCAGCAATAATCAATTCGTCCTGATAGTCTCCGTCAATATCTCCGGTTGCAACGTTTGCGTAACGAACCATCGGAGCAGCATTGAATATACCACTTGAATCCGGTACTGCTAATGAAATATCATCCTTCATTGCTTTTACTAAAGTGTTCTTCTTAGTTGATTCATTAGTCTCAAGTCTATAGATTCCCACTTTACCGTTAGCTATGTTAGTTGCTCCATAGCCTATATTCTCCGCAATGACCAGCTCGTCCTTGTCATCCGCGTTGAGGTCGCCGAAAGCCAGCGTGACAACGGCTGTTTTCAGTTTCTTGTATCTAGCATCATTCGATGTGCCCGTTGGCGGTGTTACGTCATGTGTTGCTATCGGTGACGATGACAAATTTCCTTCCTTAAAGGAATACACATACACATAGTTCTGTGCATACACCGCGATCTCGTCGTAGCCGTCGCCGTCCATGTCGCCGGCGGCGATGTCGTACATGGCGTCGTATTCCCAGTTGTAGATGATGTTGGCTTTGTCATTTGCGTCGCCCCCGCTTGGGCTGGCATCGCACACAAACTTACTGCGAACGTATCTCTTGTTCCCGCCCTCTACCTGGTAGATGTAGAGATACACCTTGCTGGCACTGTCGATCGTCATTTCGGCAACGTAGTTATCTTTGCCCGTATTGGGGGAGAAGGCTTCGGATTTGCTGTATTGGTAGGTAAGGTGCTTGTTGGCGGAGCTAATAGATTTGCTTGTAATATCACCTATCTTCTCATTATGTACTGCTACAGTCTCTCCATTCTCTCCAAAAAGAGCACCACGTGAACTGGCACCATTTTTATAGTGCACTCCTTGCTGACCGGGCCGCCAATAGCCCATGGCACCGTGGAAGTTGTCCGGGCTGGTCCAAGTGATGTTCTGTCCGTCCTTAAACTCCATCGGAATATTATCCAGAATGCTCCAGCCATAGTGGATACTGCCGTTGAAGTTGACGTACAGCTCGTTGATGACGTTCGTGGCAACGGTATTGCCTGGCTCCGCCTTGCCGTAGGGCTGTTTCCCGTCATCCAGACCTGTCGTGTCCACATCCCGGCTCAGGCCAAGCGCGCTGTAGGTGTTGGCCGAGAGCTTGGTTTCCGTTTTGCTCCCGCTCTCGTCTGTTCCCGCCGCCGAGGCCCAGGTGGGGAGGGCCTGGGGGGCTAGGGTGAGGAGCATGGTGAGGGCCAGCAGCCAGCTCAACGCTCGTTTCTTCATTCCGTTTCCTCCTCTTTTTTCGTTCCGCTTTGTGTTGGGAATACAGTGATCCCATATTATCTGCTCCCCATTTTACAAAGAAATGGGAAGCGCCCCAGAAAGGTAACAAATTTGGTACCTTTCTGGGGCTCTGTCTCGTGATTTCTTCCGTTTTATGTGTCGTTCTCAGTTTGGTTCTCGTTTGACCAGGCACCGCTTTTTGTAAAACGCAATACCATAGCACAGGATCTCGTCATATTCATCCCGGAAATCTTCCGCGTACTGCCGCGCTTCGATCTGGCGCAGTGCCGCATCACACGCCTTAGGCAACTCATCGGGTGACTTGGCCACCTTCGTCTCGAAGATCACGACACGGGAATTTTCTTCGTCGTAAACCATGATATCGCTTCTCCCCTCGCCGTGCTCCCGGTTGGATTCTACGGAATAGTGGAAGCTGGCCAGCATATTCATGCCCAGTGTTTTGCCGAAGCGCCGTGGGCGAGTGATGAGCGTGACCTTGGCTTTTCGGGTGTTCAAAAGATCGCGGATCAAGCCTGTCTTATCCACATAGTACCAGCCCTCGCGTCGAATCTCTGCAAAGTTAGACGTTCCGATCGGTAAGGTTACCCTCGGTATGATGACCAACTCCTTTCCGTTTATATACGGTTTTATAAATACTTCCCGGTCATGCTCCTCTCATTCCTCCGGATCTCCTGCGGTGTTCCGTTTGCTACAATTTCTCCGCCCGCATCTCCGCCGCCTGGCCCCATGTCGATGATGTAATCTGCATTGCGGATGACATCCAGATCGTGCTCAATGACAACTACGGTTGCACCATTGTCAAGAAGGGCTTGAAAGACGCCAAGCAGTACCTGCACATCCAGCGGATGCAAGCCGATCGACGGTTCATCAAACACAAAGACGGAATCCTCCTGTGTCTTGCCGATCTCACTGGCCAGCTTCAACCGTTGTGCTTCTCCGCCAGACAAGCTGGGCGTTTCCTCGCCCAACGTCAGGTAGCCCAGACCCAGCTGTTTCAGAATGTTCAGCTTCTGGCGGATGGTTTTCATGTCCTTGCAGAAATCGATCGCAGAGTTGACATCCAGCTCCATCATCTCCGGCAGAGAAACGCATTTGCCTGCCTTGTTCGTGAGTTTCACATCGTAAGCCGCTCGTGCATAGCGCGAACCGCGGCAATCCGGGCAAGGAATGTTCACATCCGGCAAGAACTGTACATCCAGACTGATGACGCCCGTTCCGTCGCAGCCGGGGCAGCGGAGCGAGCCGGTGTTATAGGAAAAGTCGCTTGCTTTGTAGCCCCTCTCCTTTGCATCAGCGGATTTTGCATATAACTTTCGCAGGTCGTCGTGAACCCCTGCGTAAGTCGCCACCGTGGAGCGGACATTGATCCCAATGGGGGTGGCATCCATGAGTTTCACGTGTGCGATGCCCTCGGCTTTGATCGCGCGGATCTGTGCGGGCAGGGCAGCGCCGTGGATGGTTGCCTCCAGCGCAGGGACAAGACTTTCCAGCACCATGGTGGTCTTGCCGGAACCGGATACCCCGGTGACCACCGTGAGCCGCCCTTTGGGAATGTCCACCTCCAGCGGTTTGACCGTGTGGATCTGCGCAGTGGACAGATGGATCGTGCCGTTTGCAAACAGCGCTTCTTTTGCGGCGCACGTGCGCTGCTTCGCCTCAGCCTTGCCGGAAAGAAACGGCCCGATTTGCGACGCCGGGTTTTCTTCTATGGCGGGAATGGTTCCCTCTGCGATCACGTGGCCGCCCTTTGCGCCGGCTTCCGGCCCCATTTCGATGATCCAGTCGGCCTCCCTTAAAACCTGTGCATCGTGATCCACCAGAATGACGGAGTTCCCGTCTGCGACCAGATCGTGCATGACCCCGGTCAGCCCCACAAGGTTAGAGGGGTGCAGACCGATGGAGGGCTCATCCAGCACATACAGGACGCCGGTGGTGCGGTTGCGGACAGCACGGGCCAACTGCATTCGCTGGCGCTCGCCAGTGGAGAGCGTAGACGCTGCGCGGTCAAGCGTTAGGTAGCCCAAGCCCAGATCCATCAGCCGCTTGGCGGTGCTTTGAAACGCCTCGCAAATACTCTCGGCCATCGGACGCATGTCTTCCGGCAGGCTGCCGGGAACGCCCCGTACCCAGTCCACCAGTTGGTCAAGCGTCATGGCGCAGGCTTCATCCAGAGAAATGCCCCGAAGTCTTGGTGCACGGGCAGCAGCGGACAGGCGTGTGCCGTGGCACGCCGGACAAACCTCCTCTTTCAAAAACTTTTCCACTCGCTTCATGCCCTTTTCGTCCTTGACCTTGGCCAGTGCATTTTCCACGGTGTAAATCGCGTTATAATAGGTAAAATCAAGCTCTCCCGCCTGATTGGATTTCTTCGCCTTGTAAAGGATATGCTTCTTGACCGCTGGGCCGTGATAGACGATCTCTTTCTCTTCTGCGGTCAAGTCACGGAATGGCACGTCGGTACGCACCCCCATTTCCCGGCACACATCGGTCATCAGCGACCACATCAGGCTGTTCCACGGAGCAACTGCGCCCTCATCAATGCTGAGGGTGTCATCCGGCACAAGGCTTGCCACATTGACGGTCCTGACGCTGCCGGTGCCGCCACACTTCTGACAAGCCCCCTGAGAATTGAACGCCAGTTCCTCAGCAGACGGTGCATAAAAATGCGCACCGCACGCCGGGCAAATAAGCTCTCTTCCTGCTGCGACAGCCAAGGACGGTTTCACATCATGCCCATTGGGGCAGCGGTGGCTGGCAAGGCGGGAATACATCAGCCGCAGGCTGTTTAACAGCTCCGTTCCCGTGCCAAAGGTACTGCGGATCCCCGGCACACCGGGGCGCTGATGCAGCGCCAGCGCAGCCGGAACATACAGCACCTCGTCCACGCTGGCTTTGGATGCCTGCGTCATTCTTCGGCGGGTGTAGGTGGACAGGGCTTCCAGGTAGCGGCGCGAACCCTCGGCGTACAGCACACCCAGCGCAAGGGAGGATTTGCCGGAGCCGGACACCCCCGCAATGCCCACGATTTTACCCAATGGAATATCAACATCAATATTTTTGAGATTGTGGACTTTTGCTCCACGAATCAGCATTTTATCAATCATTACGTTACTCCAAACGATCAAGATGCTTTGTACCGAGTAAGAGCCAAGGGGGTGTCCTCTTTCTCAGTTTGGTTCTCGTTTTACCAGGCACCGCTTCTTGTAAAATGCAATGCCGTAGCACAAGATCTCATCGTACTCGTCCCGGAAATCTTCTGCGTACTGTCGTGCTTCGATCTGGTGAAGTGCCGCATCACACGCCTTAGGCAGTTCATCCAGTGACTTGGCTACCTTCGCCTCGAAGATCACGACACGGGAATTTTCCTCATCGTAAACCACGATGTCGCTTCTTCCCTCCCCGTGTTCTCGGTTGGATTCCACAGAATAGTGGAAGCTGGCTAAGATACCAGCCAAGAAAGCATGGTAGAAGTCTTCCTTGTAGTCGTGATAGCTGATCGTCTTGCGAAGTAATTTTCCGATTTCCTTTGTCAGTGTCTCGCTGTCCCCGGCCCAAAGCGCCTGAAACATCGCCTGTCGGTTCCACGTCTGGGAGCTGTCCTTGAACCATTTCTGGATCGTAGACCGGAAGATTTCTTTCACCTCTGCGTTGGGGATGATTAAGGCAAGCGCTCCATCCGAAGCTGGAATTTCTCGGACCCGTGTCAGATAGCCTGTTAGATAAAGAATGCTCCACAGGTTATCCTCAGAGGAATGGAGATAGTCATAGGTCAAGTCCTCTTCGATCGTCTGGACAATGTAGCCACCGGAGAGCAAGAGTTCCAGCTTCTTAGAAATGGACGGGCCGCTGTAATCAATAAAGGAACGAATGATCGCGTTGTCACTGGTGTTCTTCCAATAGCTGACCGGTTTCTTCAGTGGGTCAAATTGAAGGTCCTGAAGATAATTCATCACGTCCCAGGGGCAGTAAATGTCAAACTCTCCGAAGTGATAGCCATCGTACCACGCTTTGATGTCCTCTGCATGGTCCGTCAGGCCAGTAACTTCTAAGAGTTTGTCTACTTCTGCTTGGGTAAAACCGAAATATTCGTTCAGTCTGGAAGAGGTGATCGTGTCGGACACAAAGTTGTTCGTTCCGGTGAAGATGCTTTCTTTTGCGATGCGGAGGCAGCCGGTGATAACGGCGAGTTGAAGCGCAGAGTTGTCTTTCATCGCCTGCATGATGCCCTTCATCACGTCCAGCATCTCTTTGTAATATCCGTTGGCACTGGCCTTGGCGAGAGGCACGTCGTACTCGTCCATCAAAAGGACAACTGGCTTGCCATAATGCACCTGCATCATGTGCGTCAGAAGCAGAAGGCTGCTGCTGAGCTCATCGTCAGAAGCTGTCTTCTGTAAAAGCCTTCTCATCGTCTCCTTATGTTCATGAGGCACTTGTGTACTTTCTAACAGGTAGCGGTGCTCTACGCAAAGCTCACAGATCGTCGCCTTCAACATCCCGTAAGCGCTCTGAAAATTCAGCCCGTCCACACGTCGGAACGAGACAAAGAGGACCGGCCATTGGTTCCTCCACTGCTCACACAGCGTCGTGTCTTTGCTGACCTCCAGGCCCTCAAACAGGGCCTCGCTGTCCTTCCGAATGTCAAAGAAATTGGCCAGCATATTCATGCCCAGTGTTTTGCCGAACCGCCGGGGGCGGGTAATGAGCGTGACCTTGGCCTTTCGGGTGTTCAAGAGATCGCGGATCAAGCCGGTCTTATCCACATAGTACCAGCCCTCGCGTCGAATTTCTGCAAAATCAGACGTTCCGATCGGTAAATTTACTCTTTGCATGCGGACCAGCTCCTTTCTGTTTTTTATCATACCATGAAGCTTCTGTTTTTACAACAATGCCTCCCCCACGGAACGGCTCGTCCTTTTTCCCGCCGTTCCGCATGAAGCGGAATGCGGCGCATAAGCTCTTTCTATCAGAAAGGATGGGATCGCTATGTTCAAATTCCGTTTCCCGCACAAACCCAACACGAAGACAAAGCAGGCCCGCCGCGTGTTCTTCGTCCGCAAGCGCACCCTGGCCATCCCCGCAGGGCTGGCGGCGGTGTGTGCTCTGTGCCTGATCACAACCTTGCCCTCCTACGTCTCCGCCGCCTCTACGCAGCGGCAGCTGCCCATCTACTGCGTCCAGCGGGAAGACAAAGTCTGTTCCCTGACGTTTGACGCCGCCTGGGGCAACGAGGATACCCAGCAGCTCATCGACATTTTGGGACGCTACCATGTCAAGGCCACGTTCTTTGTGGTGGGTGACTGGGTGGAGAAATACCCGGAGTCGGTCAAGGCTCTCTCCGATGCGGGGCATGAAGTGATGAGTCACTCAGACACCCACGCCCACTTCAACGCGCTCTCCGCCCAGGAGATCGTGGCAGACCTGACCACTGCGGGAGAAAAGATCGCCGCCGTCACCGGGAAGACCCCCACCCTCTTCCGCCCGCCCTTTGGGGAATACGACGACCACGTCATCGCAACGGTACGCGGCATGGGCATCGAGCCGATCCAGTGGGATGTGGACAGCCTGGACTGGAAGGACTACGACGCGGCCACCATCACCAAGCGCGTGACTGAAGGCGTGCAGCCAGGCTCCATCATTCTCTTCCACAACGCCGCGCTCCACACCCCCGAAGCCCTGCCGGGCATCTTAGAGTATTTGTTGAGCGAAGGCTATCAAGTCGTCCCGGTCAGCCAGCTCATTTTGCCCGGCACCTGCGGAACGGATTACACCATCGACCACACAGGCCGACAAATGCCGGCGGAGTAACGGCCACCCCACCTCTGATGGTCGTCTGCACAATCATAACGCCAAAAGGCCCGGTTCAGATATCACGCTGAACCGGACCTTTTTTCATCACTTTTCAAACTGTGTCGGACAACGTTTTGCACGCGCTTTCCCGCACGCCTATTTTTCCGCTGCCGCAGCCACCTTGATCCAATAGCTCACGCAGGGTTCGGCCGAGCGTTTCCGGCAGCTGTGCATGGTCCCAGCGTGGATATATACGCTGTCCCCCGCTGCCAAACGGTAGGTGCAGCCACCCGCCAGCAATTCCATCTCTCCCTCAGACACGATCCCAAGCTCATCGTGGGTGTGCGGCTGAGAGTCGTAGGTCGTGTCATCCTGGATGGTCATGGCGCTGGCCTGTAGGATCGTATGCCCCTTGGTGAGGGCCTCGAACTGCAGCCCGCCTCGGTTCTGCTGAAACAGGGGTTTGCGCTCTGCCCGGTGCACCACGGCCACGCTGGTGTGCTCCTCCGGCTCAGCCAGAATATCATTGATGGTCAGCCCCAGGGCCTCGCAGATCTTATGCAGATGCGCGATGGTCGGGCTGGTCAGATCGTTTTCTAATTTGCTCAGATAGCCCAGCGACAGGCCCGTCCGCTTAGGAAAACTATGTTCAAAAGGGGTGACAGCTATGAGAATCCAGGAGCATCCGATCCTTTCCACCTACGCGAAGGGGAAGGAGGTCCATTTCCAATTTGACGGGAAGGACATGGTGGGCTGTGAAGGGGAATCCATCGCAGCAGCGCTGCACGCAGCGGGGGTGATGATCCACCGCTACACCGCCAAGGCCCATAAGCCGCGCGGCATCTTCTGCGCCATCGGGCGCTGCACAGACTGCGTGATGATCGTCAACGGACAGCCCAATGTACGCACCTGCATCACTCCTCTGGCAGAAGGCATGACGGTAGAGACACAATACGGTGTCGAAACAAAGGAAGCATGGGAGGCGAAGAAGCTATGAAGCGACATGAACTCATCGTCATCGGCGCAGGCCCCGCTGGCCTGTCCGCCGCCATCGAGGCCGCCAAGGCCGGCATGGACGTGATCGTCTTTGATGAAAACGCCCGTCCCGGCGGCCAGCTCTTCAAGCAGATCCACAAGTTCTTCGGCTCCAAGCAGCACCACGCCAAGGAGCGCGGCTTCCGCATCGGCGAGGACCTGCTGAAAGAGGCCGAAGCGGCCGGTGTGACCGTCCAGCTCAATGCCACCGTCATGGGCATCTACGAAAACAAAGAGGTCACCGTGAAGCACGGCTCCGAGGTCAATCATTACAAGGCCGACAAGATCATTCTCGCCACCGGCGCCGCCGAAAACATGATCCCCTTCAAAGGCTGGGACACGCCGGGGGGCATCGGCGCGGGGGCTGCGCAGGCTCTGATGAACCTGCAAGGCGTTCAACCTGGCCAGAAGGTTTTGATGGTGGGCAGCGGCAACGTGGGCTTGGTCGTCTCCTTCCAGCTGCTCCAGGCCGGATGTCAGGTGGTGGCCGTCATCAACGCCGCTCCCCGCGTGGGCGGCTATGGGGTCCACGCAGCCAAGGTCACCCGCACCGGCGTTCCCTTTTACATGTCCCACACCGTGGTGGAGGCCAAGGGCGGTGACTATGTAACGAGCGCTGTCATCGCCCAGGTGGACGATCATTTCCAGCCCATCCCCGGCACGGAGAAAGAGCTGGAGGTCGATACCATCTGCATCGCCGTGGGGCTGTCCCCCATGAGCCAGCTGGCCAGCAACGCCACCTGCGACATGGCCCTGCTGCCCAAGAAGGGCGGCCATGTGGCCCTGCTCAATGAGTTCGGTGAGACCTCCGTCCCCGGTATTTATTGCGCCGGCGACGTGGCCGGCATCGAGGAGGCCAGCTCCGCCATGATCCAGGGGCGGGCCGTGGCTGACCATGTGTGCCTGCTCTCCGGTTATCTCTCTCAGGAGGAATTCCAGAGCCGCTACACCGCCTGCCAGGCGGCCTTAGGCCAGCTGCGGCAGGGCATGTTCGCCCCGGAAAACAAGGGGCGCACCGACCTGACCCACACGGACGAGGGCTATCCCCTCTCCCTGAGCCTGCTGCAAAAGGGCTTTGTTTCCGACGAAGAGATTAAAGCCTTCCCTGCCGACCTGGGGATGATCCAGGGCCGGGCGCCCGTCCGTCCCGTGGAGATCCTGACCTTCAGCCATAACATCACCGACGTAAAGGAGGACTGAGCACCATGACCGCAAAGAAAACAGCAGATGTCATCATCATCGGCGGCGGTATCATGGGCTGCGCCACCGCTTACCGGCTGGCCAGCCAGGGGCTGGACGTGCTGGTGCTGGAAAAGCAGGAGATCGGCAACGGCGGCTCCTGCCGCAACGCCGGCGGCGTCCGTCAGTCCGCCAGAGACCCCAAAGAGCTGCAGCTGGCCATGTATGCCGTGGCCAACCTCTGGCCCGGCCTGAGCGACGAGCTGGGGGTGGACGTGGAGTACCACCAGAGCGGCAACCTCCGCCTGGGTCTGACAGAGAAAGACATCACCGTGCTGGAGGGCCACACCGCCAAGAGCACCAAGGTGGGCCTGGACGTCAAGATGATCTCCGGCGATGAGGCCCGGTCCTTGTGTCCCTATATGTCCCAGGAAGTCATCGCCGCCAGCTGGTGTCCCACCGACGGACACGCCAATCCCCTGAAGACCACCCTGGGCTTTTACCGCAAGGCCCTGCAAATGGGCGTCACCTTCATCACCGGCGTCACCGTCACCGGCCTGCAAAAGATCCGCGGTCGGGTCCGCAACGTTCTCACGGACGACGGCATCTATGAGGCCGGGCACGTCCTCCTGTGCGCCGGGTTCGAGTCCCGCCGCATCGCCAACACCGTCGGCATCGACATCCCTGTCGAGCGGCAGTTCAACGAAGTCATCGTCACGGAGGCCGTACCCAAGATGTTCGACATCATGCTGGGCGTGGCCGGCGGCGAGTTTTGCGGGCACCAGTCCGAACATGGCTCCTTCGTCCTGGGCGGCAACAGCGGCCTACAGGCCTTCACCTCCCACAACGAAAACTTCGTCACCAACAGTCTCACGACACCGTCCATCGCCCGGGGCATCCTCCGTTACTTCCCGGTGCTCAAGGACGTGAAGATCGTCCGCAGCTGGTCCGGGTATTACGATCAGTCCATTGATGTGCTGCCGGTCCTGGATAACATCCCGGAGGTCCCCGGCCTGACGTTGGCCTTTGGTTTCAGCGGCCACGGCTTCGGCATCTCTCCGGCAGTCTCCCTGGCTCTGAGCGAGCTGATCACCAAGGGGCAGTCCACCACCATCGACATCAGCGCCCTGACATACGATCGGTTCCAGCCCAAAAAATAAGTGGCGCAGCGTCACAACGCTTTCTTTTCACACTTTCACATCGCATGGCAATGGGGTCATGGCAAGAAGTTTTTCTGCCATGACCCCTTGCTGTCCCCCCCGCACCAAAGGAGGTACGCAAAATGGACTCTACCTATCTCATCAACTCCATGTGGGTCATCTGCGCCGCTGTGTTCGTGTTCATGATGCAGGCTGGATTTGCCTGCTGTGAAGCCGGTTTTGCCCGCTCGAAAAACGCCTGCAACATCTGGCTGAAAAACCTGATCGACTTCGCCATCGGCGCCATTGTCTACTACTTCATCGGCTTCGGCCTCATGTACGGCCAGGACTGGCACGGGATCCTGGGCATCAGCGGGTTTCTGAATCCTCTGGACCAGGACTTAGCCATCTGGCAGAACTACGCTGGGACCCTCTCTCCCCAGGTGTTTCTTCTCTTCCAGACCATGTTCTGCGCCACCACCGCCACCATCATCTCCGGCACCGTGGCCGAGCGTTTCCGTTTTGATTCCTACATGATCGTCAGCGCCGTGATGACGGCCTTCATCTATCCCATCGTTGGCCACTGGGTGTGGGGCGGCGGTTGGCTGAGCCAGATCGGGTTTGCCGACTTTGCCGGCTCCGGTGCAGTCCACATGGTGGGCGGTATCGCCGCTCTGTGCGGTGCCATCGCCGTGGGCCCCCGGATCGGGAAATACGTCAACGGCCGTGTGAACGCCTATCCCGGTCACAGCATCCCCATGGCCCTGCTGGGCGGCTTCATCCTCTGGGTCGGCTGGTACGGCTTTAACCCCGGCTCTGAGCTGGCCCTGGACGAAGTGACCTTCTATACCACCATCACCACCACCTTTGCCGGAGCTTCCGGCGGTCTGGCTGCCCTCTTCTTCTCCTGGGCCAGATACAAAAAGCCTGACCCCACCCTGACCATCAACGGTGCCCTGGGCGGCCTTGTGGCCGTGTGTACCGGCGTGGCTCAGTACAGCTATCTCGGTGCCATGCTCTGTGGCCTCGTGGCCGGCATCCTCATCGTGCTGAGCATCGAATTCGTGGATCACAAGCTCCATGTAGACGACGTGGTCGGTGCCGTCTCCCTGCACGGGGTCTGCGGCTCCGCCGGCGTGCTGCTGGGCGGCCTGCTCTCCACGGAGGACGGCCTGCTGTATGGCTTCGGCGCTTCCCGCTTTCTGGCCCAACTCATCGGCCTGGTGTCCATCTGGGCGTTCGTGGCAGTGTTTGCCGGCCTGACCTTCTTTCTCCTCAAGCATACGATCGGCATCCGGGTGCCCAAGGAGGTCGAGATGCTCGGCCTGGATATCCATGAGCACGGCATGCGTGCCTATCCCGAAGACGCCACCTATTCCGCACAGTGATCCCCCCAAAAACCGCCCCAAAGGAGGCAGAGACTTATGGCAGAAGAAAAAAGAAAAATGTACAATGTCACCCTGGTCATCACCCCCGATAAGTTTGGGGCCTTGAAGCAGGCGTTCAACGAGCTTGGGATCTGCGGCATGACCGTGACTCACGTTGAGGGCTGCGGCACCCAGATGACCCACAGCGGCTATTACCGCGGCACTCCCACCGACATCAGCCTGCTGCCCAAGACCAAGGTAGAGGTCGTCGTCTCCCGCATCCCCGTGGAGCAGGTGGTGGAGACGGCCCGCAAGATCCTGTATACCGGGGCCATCGGCGACGGCAAGATCTTCGTCTACGACGTGGAGAAGATCTTCCGGGTCCGCACCGGTGAGACAGACTACGACGCCCTGCAGTATGACGGCGAGAAATAAACCCAACCAAACAGACACAGAGAAAGGGGAACTTTATCATGGCATATCCGAGAATCGACTTTTTATATCTGAGTGAGCAGGACATGATCGACGCCGGCGTGACCGACGTGCTGGCCTGCACCGACTGCATGGAGTCCGTCCTGAAGCTGCTCGACCAGGGCGACTACTGCATGGGCGGTGAGCACGGCAACTCCCACGGCTGTATGGTCCACTTCCCGGAGCATCCGCTCTTTGTCGGGATGCCCCAGGACGGCCCGGACCGCCGCTTCATGTGTATGCCCGCCTATCTGGGCGGCCAGTTCTCCATGGCCGGCGTCAAATGGTACGGCTCCAACGTGGAAAACCGCAAGCTGGGCCTGCCCCGCTCCATCCTCATGGTCACGCTGAACGACAAGGACACCGGCGCTCCCGTGGCCCACATGTCCGCCAACCTCATCAGCGCCTATCGGACCGCCGCCATCCCCGGCGTGGGCGTGAAATACCTGGCACCCAAAGACGCAAAGGTCCTGGGGATCGTTGGTCCCGGCGTCATCAACGCCATCACCGTAGAAAACTTCGCCGCCCTGCGCCCCACCTTGGACACGCTGAAGATCAAGGGGCGCCACCAGGATTCCATCGACCGCTGCATCAACTATGTCAAGGAAAAATGTCCCCAGTTCAAGCATTTCATCGTCTGTGACACCATTGAGGAGTGCGTAAAGGACGCAGACATCATGAGCTTTGCCACCTCCACCCCCACCGGTGGCCAGGAGAACTACCCCTATGTGGCCCGCGAGTGGATCAAGCCCGGCGCATTGCTGTGTGCCCCCGGCGCACTGAACGTCCCGGAGGAGCTGATCCTGGACCCCAAGACCAAGCTGGTCGTGGACAACACCGCCCTGTATGACTCCTGGGCCGAAGAGTATCCCTACCCCACCTTCGACACCTGGTTCCTCATCGGCAGCAAGTTCACCGACATGGAGCACGAGGGCAAGCTGACCCGCGACCGCATCCATGACCTGGGCGCGATCCTCAACGGCAAGCTGCCCGGCCGGGAGAGTGACGATCAGATCATCATCTATTCCATCGGCGGTATGCCCATCGAAGACGTGGCCTGGGGCGAGACCGTCTATAAGAACGCCCTGGCCAAGGGCATCGGCACCAAGCTGAACCTGTGGGACAAGCCCTACCTCTATTGATGTGAATGGATGCGAAAGCCTCTCACGCCATAAACCCAGAACGTCCAGCGCATAGCTGTTCAAAAAAACACCCAAAGGAGAAATACTGTCATGGCACGTTTTACCATTCCCAGAGATGTTTACTACGGCCCCAACGCCATGGAAGAGCTGAAGGTCCTGCAGGGCCACAAGAAAGCCATCATCGTCACCGGCACTCAGTTTATGCTGGACAACGGCAGCCTGGATAAGCTCACCGGCATCCTGCACGCTCTTTAACCCGCGCCAAACAGCATTTGCCGAGATGCGGAAGGTCCTGACCTGTTGCTATTACGGAACCGACGTAACGTTTTGAGAGATGCCCCTTTTCTCTCCTTGCTTACGCCGGAGGGCGGTTTTTATGCGGACCGCAACTCTTTTCTCTCTTGTGTGCGCCTGCCGGTTCTTTTTTCCGGCAGGTGCACAGCACACCCCTTGACAAATCCTCTCCCCATGATACAATAGGATACAGAGTACGAGCGTAACGCCGCACGAAGGGGCACACCACCACGGGTGTGTTCTTTTGTGCGGCTTTTTTGCGCTGTGAGAGGAGTTTTTACGATGATCCAAGTCAATGGCACCCCCGTTGCCATCGCCGCCGGAAAGACGTTGCAGCAATATCTGGACACCACCGATTACGTCCCCACCCGCATCGCCGTGGAGCGCAACGGCGAGATCGTCCCCAAGCGGCTGTATGGGGAGACCGTGCTGCAAGACAACGACGTGATCGAAGTCGTCAGCTTCGTGGGAGGTGGCTGAGATGGCCGGCCTGCAAGCGCACCCCATTCCCTCCCGCGAGGTGATGCGGGAGGCCTTGAACATCCGCCACGGAGAGGACCTGCAAAACAAGATCAGCGCCGCCCGCGTGGCGGTGTGTGGTCTGGGCGGGCTGGGGTCCAACATCGCCATCGCCCTGGCGCGGGCCGGGGTGGGGCATCTGCACCTGATCGACTTCGACCGGGTAGACCTGACCAATCTCAACCGCCAGCAGTACGCCGTAGGGCAGCTGGGGCAGTATAAGACCGACGCCCTGCAGGAGACGTTATCCCTCGTCTCCCCCTACTGCAACGTGACCTGCGACACCATCAAAGTCACGGAGGAGAACCTGCCGGACCTACTCAAAACCGAGGACTATATCTGCGAAGCGTTCGACCGGGCTGAGGCCAAGGCCATGCTGGTCTCCGGGGTCTTAGAGCACTTCCCGGAAAAATATCTCGTGGCCGGCTCCGGCCTGGCGGGACTTGGCTCGGCCAACACGATCCAGACCCGCCGGATTTCCAAGCGCTTTTATCTCTGTGGGGACGGCACATCGGATTCCTCCGTGGGGCTGGGCTTGGTGGCCTCCCGCGTGCTGGTCTGCGCCGCCCATGAGGCCAATATGATCCTCCGGCTCATCGCCGGGGAGAGAGAACCCTGACACAAAACAGAAAGGACGTTTCTTATGACGCAGAACGATAAACTGATCTTGGGAGGGCATGAATTTTCCTCCCGCTTCATCTTAGGCTCCGGGAAATACTCCCTGAAGCTGATCCAGGCCGCCGTGGAATACGCCGGGGCAGAGCTCATCACCCTGGCCGTCCGCCGGGCCAACACGAAAGACCACGAAAACATCTTGGATTACATCCCCAAGGGCGTGACCCTGCTGCCCAACACCTCCGGGGCCAGAAACGCCGAAGAGGCCGTCCGCATCGCCCGCCTGGCCCGTGAATTGGGATGCGGCGATTTCGTGAAGATCGAGATCATGCGGGACTCCAAGTACCTCCTGCCCGACAACCAGGAGACGGTGAAGGCCACGGAGATCCTGGCGAAGGAGGGCTTCGTGGTCATGCCCTACATGTACCCAGACCTGTACACCGCCCGCGACCTGGCGAACGCCGGGGCCGCCTGCGTGATGCCCCTGGCCTCCCCCATCGGCTCCAACAAGGGCCTGGCCACGAAAGAGTTCATCCAGATCCTCGTAGACGAGATCGACCTGCCCATCATCGTGGACGCCGGCATCGGTCGCCCCTCCCAGGCCTGCGAAGCCATGGAAATGGGCGCGGCGGCGATCATGGCCAACACCGCCCTGGCCACCGCCGGGGACCTGCCCCAGATGGCCTCCGCCTTCAAAAAGGCCATTGAAGCCGGGCGGGAAGCCTATCTCTCCGGCCTGGGCCGGGTGCTGACCCGCGGGGCCTCCGCCTCGGACCCCCTGACCGGATTCCTGCACGACTGAGTTCCCCTGGCAGACCCTCCTTCAAAATCCAACAGAAAGACCGTGATCGTCATGGAAAACCAATTTTTAATCGACTCGGAGTATCTCAGCCCTGAGGCCCTGGAACGAAAGCATCGCTTAGAGAACGACCCCGCCAGCCGCACGGACCACATGGCCTACCAGCCCGGCATGGAGCAAATTTCTCCCGAAATTCGCAACAAAGTCATGGACCAGGTCGGCACCTATGATTACACCACCTACACCGCCCGCGACGTGCGGGCGGCGCTGGAGCACGAGACTTGCTCCGTGGAGGACTTCAAAGCCCTCCTCTCCCCCGCCGCCGCGCCGTTTCTGGAAGAGATGGCCGGGAAGGCCCAGCGGGAGACCCAGAAGCACTTCGGCAACACCGTCTATCTCTTCACCCCCCTCTACATCGCCAACTACTGTGAAAACTACTGCGTCTACTGCGGCTTCAACTGCTACAACCACATCAAGCGGATGCAGCTGAACAAAGAGCAGATCGAGCATGAGATGAAGGTCATCGCCGACTCCGGCATGGAGGAGATCCTGATGCTGACCGGCGAGAGCCGGGCCAAGAGCAGCGTGGAGTACATCGGCGAAGCCGTGAAAATCGCCCGGAAATACTTCCGCATGATCGGCCTGGAGATCTACCCCGTGAACACCGACGAATACCGCTATCTGCGGGACTGCGGCGCAGATTACGTCACCGTCTTCCAGGAGACGTATGACGCGGACAAATACGAGACCCTCCACCTGAAGGGCCACAAGCGCGTCTGGCCCTACCGCTTCGAGGCCCAGGAGCGGGCGCTCATGGGCGGCATGCGCGGCGTGGGCTTCTCCGCCCTGCTGGGCCTGGCGGACTTCCGAAAAGACGCCCTGGCCACTGCCCTGCACGTCTACTATCTCCAGCGCAAATACCCCCACGCAGAGATGTCCCTCTCCTGCCCCCGCCTGCGGCCCATCGTGAACAACGACAAGATCAATCCCTTGGACGTCCACGAAAAAGAGCTCTGTCAGATCCTCTGCGCCTACCGCATCTTCCTGCCCTTTGCGGGCATCACCGTCTCCTCCCGCGAGAGCGCCAGCTTCCGGGACGGCATCGTGAAGATCGCCGCCACGAAGGTCTCCGCCGGCGTCTCCACCGGCATCGGCGACCACGAGAGCAAGTACACCGGCCAGGACGCCGGGGCCGACGAGGGAGACGAACAGTTTGAGATCAACGACGGGCGGAGCTTCGCGACCATGTATGAGGACATGAGCCAGGAGGGCTTGCAGCCGGTGCTGAACGATTATCTTTACGTTTGAGTGTTTTCCCGTTAGACTAAGAAAGTAGGGACGCTGTGCTTCGCACTGGGGTTCAGCGTGATGATGGCGCTGGATGTGGCGCTGGGATGAGCGCCGGTTTTTCTTTCTTTTTGGGACAACTTATGGTATGATACGGACAATGACCCAAAGAGAAGGAGGGACGGAGCCCATGCACTATCAGGGCATCCTCATCGGCGCAGCCACGTTTCTGCTCATCGGCAGCTTTCATGTGGTGGTCATCCGGTGCGAGTATTATTTTGGAAAGGGCATCTGGCCGCTCTTTGCCGTGGTGGGCGCGGGGGCGTTGATCGGATCGCTGTTCATCGCCCACACAGTTGGGAGCATCTTGATCGCCGTCTTCGGCATCACCTGTCTCTGGACCATCAAGGAGCTCTTCGAGCAGGAGCAGCGGGTGGCCAAGGGCTGGTTCCCCAAGAACCCCAAGCGGGAAGCCAAGAAAAACGCGGCTGACCGAACGCAATAAAACGCAATCAAAAGACCCAGCCGTGTTCAGAACGGCTGGGTCTTCGCTTATTGATGGAGGCACCGGTGAATGGCCTGCAGCAGCAGCGGCAGGTCCAGGGGCTTGGAGAGGTGCTCGTTCACCCCCGCCTCCCGGCTGCGCTGGATGTCATCGGAAAAGGCATTGGCGGTCATGGCAATGATGGGGACCGTCCTGGCGTCGGGCCGGTCCATGGCCCGGATGCGCCGGGTGGCCTCTAGGCCGTCCATTTCCGGCATCATCACGTCCATCAGGATCACGTCAAAGTGACCGGGGGCGGAGCGGGCAAACAGCTCCACCGCCTCTTTCCCGTTCCAGGCCTCTGTCACACAAGCGCCCTCGTTTTCCAGCAGGAAGCGGGAGATCTCCATGTTCAGGTCGTTGTCCTCCACCACCAGGATGTTCCGGCCGACAATGGAGAAGCTTTGCGCTTCCGGCTGCTCCGTCTCCGTCGTCTGCTCTGCGTCGGGGGCAATGTCGAAGGGGATGGTGAGGAAGAAGGTCGTGCCCTCCCCCTCCTTGCTGGTGAAGTCGATGGTGCCGCCCATGCGCTCCACCAGTTCCTTGGTGATGGCCAGGCCCAGGCCCGTGCCCTCGTAGGCGGTGCGGGCGTCGTTGTGCTCCTGGGCAAAGGGCTCAAAGGCTCTTTGCTGAAATTCCTCGCTCATACCCAGGCCGGTGTCGGCGCAGGTCAGGCGGATCCAGCAGCGCTTGCCGTCGCAGGAGAGCTCCTCGCAGCCGGTGCGGACCGAGCCGCCCTCCCGGTTGTACTTGACGGCGTTGCCGGTGATGTTCTGCAGCACCTGGCGCAGGTGCAGGGGGCTGCCCAGCAGATGCGGGTGGGGCAGCACCGGGCGGTCAGCGCAGAGGGTCACGCCCCGCCTCTGAGCCTCCGTTTCCAGCAGGCTCAACACGCCGTCGCCCAGCTCCGGCAGGTCAAAGGGAACGTGCTCCAGCTGCACCTGGCCGCTCTCCAGCTTGGACATGTCCAGCACGTCGTTGACCAGGTTGAGCAGGAAGCCGGAGGCGGACAGGATTTTCTCCCGGCACGCCTCCTGTTTTTCCTCATCCCCGATGCAGCAGCGGCTGATGGCAACCATGCCGCGGATGCCATTGATGGGGGTGCGGATGTCGTGGCTCATGCGGCGCAGGAAGCTGGTCTTGGCGGCGTTGGCCCGCTTGGCCTCCTCGGCGGTGTTTTTCAGTTCCATCTGGTAGTCCAGCTCCCGGCACTGCTGCTCGGTGATGTCCCGGAAGATGAGCAGAGCTTCCGTGAGCGCGCCCTGCTCGTCGAGCTTTTGGGGCGCGATCATCGAAACATACCAGCGGCCATTCACATCCTGGACGTTCTGCGTGATATAATCCCGGCCCTGTATCCGTTGGGGCAGGGTGGACAGGTCGCTAAAGGCCGCAAAGTCCTCCCGGCTGTCTTTGCTGAAGCGGTGCTCGTTGATACTTTGCAGCATCTGGGTGGCCGTGCTCTTGGGGTCGGTGATGATCCGCAGCCGATCTTCCGCCTGGATAAGCTCCCAGGTGTTGCTCCGGATGTCCAGCAGAACCACCGCCGTGTACACGCTGCTGATGGCCTGGATGGTGCGTAACTGCTTCTGGATCTGGCGCAGGTCGCTCTGTTCGATCCGGTAGCGGATCAGGGTAGAGATCAGCCACATCATCGCCAGGGCCGCCAAGCCATAGCCCAGCACGGTGCGGAAGGTGGCGTAGACCTCGTTGGAGGGGAAGAAGGCGTAGAGGAAGTTTCCCTTGGCCTGGGCCTTTCCGCCGTACCAGCTCCTGCCGCCGACCTTCGCGCGAAGCAGGCCGTTTTTCAAGGTCTGCATCTCTCTGTCCTGAAGCTGCTGGCCGTCGCTCACCGTCTGACCGATCAGATCCTGGTGGTTGCTGGCAATGATCTGCGTCCCATCGGTGACCATGACGACACCATCCATCTTGAATTTATAATTGGTAAGGAGAGACTCCATGGTGATCTCCCCGGTGCCGGCAACGATCTCATGGCGCTTATAATAGGCCAAAACCAACCCCTTCTCCCCCGTGCGGGCGACCACGGCCACGTCATAGCTTTCCCCGTCCCGCTCCACGCGGGTCATGTAGGACTTGGTCGGGTAGGTAATGATCGAGGTCACATTCTGGCTGTGGAGCATGTCATACCAATAGGCGTAGGTATCCCCGTCTGCGCTGGACTGCTGGATCGGACGCAGGGTCTCATCCACCACAACGGCACCGGTCAGGCGCTGGTTATAGACATAGTCATCAAAAATATCCTGGTCAGCCGCACCGGAGAGGCCCAGGCACCGGCTCAGCTCCGCCGTCTTATCCAGCAGGCGGATCAAGCTCTTGGTCTTGTCGTTGGTCACGTAGTTGTCATAGCGGACCACCTGCTCCTTGAGAAAGTCGATGGTCTCGTCGGTGGTAGCCAAGACATTCTTTTGGTCTTGGCCCCACAGCACCACCAGGAGCACCGCCAACACCACCATGCTCAGCACCAGGGAGACCCAGCGCAGCCCAGCGCGGCGGCGGGGCTGCGCTGGCATTTCTTTGGTGTGATGCATTACGAGCTACCTCCTCTCCCTAAAAAAAACTGATCCGGATCGAATCCGTACTTTTCAACGATCGCTTTCGTTGTTCCGTCTTTCTGCATCTCCTGCAACACGGCAGTCAGCTGGGCCGACAAGCTCTCGTTGGTGCCCTTGGGAAACGCAACCCCCAGGCCCGAAACCATGAGGCTCTGGTCCAGGATCCGCCAAGATCCCGGAGAATCCTCCATAAACGTCCGCATGGCCCCCTCGTGGCCGGCGATGGCGTCGACAAAGCCTTTGCGGATGGCGGAGTAGACCTCCTCCATGCTAGAAAAGCAGTACACCTCTCCCACTTTTGGGACGCGCTCCGGTTCCGGGCGCTCCAGGAAAACCGTTTCCGGCTTTGAGGTCGCCTGGACCGCCACGCGCTTTCCGGCCAGGTCGGCCAAGGTGGCTATGTCGCTGTCAGCCTGGACCAGCACCACCTGTCGGCTGTACAGATAGGGTCCGGCCCATTGGTAGAGGTCCTCCCGGCCGGTCATGGTAAAGCTGCCCCACAGGCAATCAATATTCCCCGCGGCCAGCTCCTGGTCTTTGTTTTCCCAA
>OIWK01000548.1_pt1 | contig 40263 bp, 34 predicted proteins | sample 1587401 | NCBI WGS metagenome assembly OIWK01 (sample SAMEA3888911, study PRJEB22519) | human gut metagenome | biome: human gut; feature: human-associated habitat; material: faeces | place: Denmark | collected 2009 | reverse complement strand
CAGAGGTGAACATCATCCAAGACGTTTGTCGAACTTTGCAAAGACATTTTTAATCCCTAAAAGAAAAGGTTCACAAAAAGAGACTCCCTGTTCTGCGACAGTTTCTTCCCTGCATCCTGCGCGCTGTCCGTCCTGTGGCTCTGCTCCAGCCATGTGCCAAAAGGGACACTCCTTGTGGCAAAAGGAACGTCCCTGCGACCGCGGCTGTACGTAGCCTTGAAAAAAGGGAAAATTCATAGTATAATGGTGCGGTTAAGTGCTTAGAACAACAAGGAGGACCGATCATACATGGAAAATAAGAAAAAACATTCTGCAAAAAATGTGAAGGCAAGTCAGAGAAGAGCAAGAAATGCAAAGATTGTAAAGCGCAGAATTGCAATGCTTATAGCTGCACTTGTGGTAATTGCAGCAATTATCATTGCAGTGGTATGCAAGGTCGTAGGTGTATTTGACAGTACAGCAGATGAAAGCATGATTACGATTATGGATGATGGCAAAATCGTATGCGAAGAAGTGACCGATTTTTCAGAAAAGGATTACTCTAAGAAAGAGCTAAAGACATTCATCAAACAGCAGATTAAGGAATACACAGCAGAAAACGGAGCCAATAGCGTTAAACTGGATCAGCTGAAAGTAAAAGGTGACGTGGCATATGCTAAAATAACCTACGCATCAGCAGATGATTACAGTAAGTTTACAAGCCTGGGGCTATATACAGGAACAGTAAAACAGGCAGCAAAGAAAGGCTTTGATTTTGCAGACGCATTTGTGAGCGTAAAAGATGGCGTAAAGGGAACATCGGTAGAATCACTGGATATTACATCCCAAAAGAAATTAAAGGTTGCAGTGATCAAAGAGAATATCAGTGTTACCGTAGATGGAGAGATTCTTTATGTGTCTGATGCCTGCACGACAATGGTAGATAAAAATACCGTGGCAATTGCGCAGCCGGATGGCAATGAAGATGCAACACAGTTGACATACATTATTTATAAGTAGAGTGTTATACAGGAGATAGCCTGTACACAATAGAACAAGAAATGAGAGGATCAGATTATGGAAAAGACAATGGACAAGATTGTTGCTTTATGTAAAGCAAGAGGATTTGTATATCCTGGTTCTGAGATTTATGGTGGTCTTGCGAACAGCTGGGATTATGGGAATCTTGGTGTGGAACTGAAGAACAACATCAAAAAAGCATGGTGGCAGAAATTCGTACAGGAGAGCCCATACAATGTAGGTATCGACAGTGCGATTATTATGAACCCACAGACATGGGTGGCTTCTGGCCACTTGGGCGGATTTTCTGATCCTTTGATGGATTGTAGAGAATGCCACGAACGTTTTCGTGCAGATAAGATTATCGAAGATTTTGCACAGGAAAATGATATTACACTTGAGACTTCTGTAGACGGTTGGAGCGCAGAGGAAATGATGGGATTCATCAAGGAACATAGTGTCCCATGTCCTACTTGTGGCAAGCATGACTTTACAGATATTCGTCAGTTTAACCTGATGTTTAAGTCTTTCATGGGTGTTACCGAAGATGCCAAAAATACAGTATATCTTCGTCCGGAGACAGCACAGGGTATTTTTGTAAACTTTAAGAATGTACAGCGTACATCAAGAAAGAAATTACCATTTGGTATCGGTCAGGTAGGTAAATCATTCCGTAATGAAATTACACCGGGTAACTTTATTTTCCGTACCAGAGAGTTCGAACAGATGGAACTTGAATTCTTCTGCGAGCCGGGAACAGACTTGGAATGGTTCCAGTATTGGAGAGGCTTCTGCCGCAACTGGTTACTTTCTCTTGGTATGAAAGAAGAAGAGTTGCGTATGCGTGATCATGATCCGGCAGAACTTGCATTCTATTCTAAGGGAACGACAGATATCGAATTCTTATTCCCATTTGGATGGGGCGAACTCTGGGGAATCGCAGATCGTACCGATTATGATCTGACACAGCATCAGAACACATCAGGTCAGGATCTGACATACTTTGATGATACAAAGGGTGAGCGCTATGTACCATATGTTATCGAGCCTTCGCTTGGTGCAGACCGTGTGCTTTTAGCATTCCTTTGTGCAGCATATGATGAAGAAAACATTGGAACAGAAGAAAAGCCGGATATGCGTACGGTGCTTCACTTCCATCCAGCACTTGCGCCAGTTAAGATTGGTGTGCTTCCACTTTCTAAGAAATTAAATGAAGGTGCCGAAAGCGTTTATGCAAAGCTGGCTAAGAAATATAACTGTGAATTTGATGACAGAGGTAACATTGGTAAGCGTTATCGTCGTCAGGATGAAATCGGAACACCATTCTGTGTTACCTATGATTTCGATTCTGAAGAAGATGGTGCTGTTACCGTTCGTGATCGTGATACCATGGAGCAGGAGCGTGTTAAGATCGAAGATCTGGATGCTTACTTTGCTAAGAAATTTGAGTGGTAATTTTATCCATAATGCAAAAAAAAGGTCTTTCCCCAAGGTGGGAGAGACCTTTTTTGATCTATTTATGAGATTTTCGATAGTCCGTTGGTGTGCAGTTCATTACAGCCTTAAAATCACTACAAAAATGCGTGTAAGAAGAATAGTGAAGATACTCGGCGGCGTCGGCGATGGATATTTCGGATTCCAGCAGCATCATGGCGGCATAGTGCATCTTGAGATTGCGGTAATACTGTTTTGGGGAAATGCCGACTTCTGTTTTGAAAACACGGTTCAGATAGTAGGGCTCGTAGCCAGCCTGATCTGCAAGTTGTGCAGTCGTTACACCGCTTGTGATGTTATTCTTCAGATATGTTATACATTTTCTTATCACAGGGCTATATTGCGTTTTCTCATCCATCGCTTCTTGTACCAGCGCGCAGTAGGTCTGGTGAATGTTTTGGTGTAATTGGTTCATGCCGAGTGGAGAGTGCATATTTTCAATTTCCTCGATGAAGGACTCCTGTGCGCGGTAGGCGGTGGAGATCAGTACACCGGCTTCTATGGCTTTATGGCATTCTAAAGCGTTCAGGATGAGTAATGAGTCCTTACGGCTGCGTGATGGTTCCACTACATTGGCATATTCGGTTGGCACGGTTGCAAGCCGACCCTTTTGCACCATGTCGTTTAATTCTGCAGCATAAAGGCTGCTTTGTCCCTGTGCAACCTCGTTTAACAGCAGGTTTTCAAAATGATAGATGTTTTCGTAGACCACATCCCGATCTTCGGAAACATCACTTGCCACGGGAAAGGGGGTTGTAGCAAGAAAGGAGGTATCCTGCATATGGTCAAAATCATTCATAGAGATGCGCTGCCCATTGACCAGATAATGCAGCATCATGCCATAGTGGGCAAACTGGCTGTATTTCATGACGGGGAGTTCTTGCATCTGGGCAATAAGTTTGTGCTTGTCGGAAAAGGACATACCAAGCGACTCATATTGGCGCAGACAACGCTCCATAGCTTCGTTGGAATAGGGACTGTAGAAGATGGGACCGAGCACATGTACACGCACCAATTTTCCTTCTCTTTTTTCATAGACAGCTTCCCAGACAAAGCCGATGTAGGCCGCCAGAACAAGGGGGGTGTCATGGGTTTTACCGTGGGAAAAAATCATTTCCATATATTCCTCGGTACTTAAAAAAGCACTAAAAAGGGGACCTATGTTATCGTTTGATCGTATCATTCTCCAGTCTGTGTCGAAAGTGATCAGATGCAGTTGGGGAATGACGGAAAATAATGCATAAATGTCCATCCTGGTTTCAACTCCTGTTTTCATATTAGTAATCATATTTTACTAAAAATAGAAGGAAAAAGCAAATTTTATTATTAAAGTATGTGCAAAAAGGTCATATGATAATGCCAGAGGGTGTATCAAATTGTGAAAAGATACAGAAAAAAGACAACTCAAAGGAGGAGAACAATGGGGAATAAAAAGTTAAGCGCGGCAAGCGTGAGAGACGGTGTAGAATACCGCACCGCCAGTAAATTATCTATGGCACTTGGTGTCGCAACCAATGGTGGAGGTATGTGTTTTTATCTTTTGATGATGTACGCATCCTACATAGCCAATGCCGGTTATGGAATTGCAGTTGCAGTTGCCGGAATCATTATTACAGGAACACGTATTTTTGATGGTATCACAGATCCTTTGGTAGCATTTGTTTTTGACCGCATCAAGGCAGGAAAGCATGGAAAGATTCGACTCTTCCTGATCGCAGCCTGGTGTGTCATGGCACTGGCATGCTTCATGATGTATGACTGGATGAGTGGCAAGTACACAGGCGCAGCCGGTGTGGCTTGGTTCATCGGTATCTATGTGGTATATATCATTGGTTATACCATGATGAATATGTCTTCCGGTGCTGTCGGAAACCTGATTACCAATGATCCAACCCAGCGTCCTTTCATGAACCTGATCGGAACCATTTATTCATACTGTGTACCAATGGTATTTAACACCATTATTTCATTCGCAGTTTTACCAAAATATGACAATCAGTATAATGCAGCCTGTCTGCGTGAAGCATGTGTGTGGTATGTATTTGCAGCCCTTGTATTTATCTTACTGACATGCATCGGTCTGACACCATGTGACAAACCGGAAGTGTTAAACAGTGTGACTTTTGGTGATGATGGTAAGGAAAAGAAGATCGGATTTAAGGATATGTGGAATCTGCTCAAGGATAATAGAAATATGCAGATGTGGATCATTACTGGTGCTTCTGATAAACTGGCACAGACCACAGCCGGACAGTCTATCGTTATGACACTCTTAAGTGGTGTGCTGATCGCGAACTATCAGGCAGCAACTATGCTTGGTAATATCACGGCGATCATTGGTATTGTCTTTGCGACAATTGGCGGTATGTATGTTGCAAAATTCGGAGCTAAGAAAGCAACATCTGTCTGGTCATGGGCATGTATCGGCTTGTCTGTTGTGATGGTTGTATTCTGTACCATCTTAGGACCAACCGGTATGTCAAGCATTGGTAAGTTCGGTGTTCCAATGATCATTTATCTGGTTCTTAATGTTGGATTGACCGGTTTTAAGATGATCCTTTCTACAGCAAGTGGTGTTATGAGAGCTGATGTTTGTGATTATGAGTTTGAGCGTTCCGGTAATTTTATGCCGGGTACCGTAGGCGGTGTGTATTCCTTCCTCGATAAGATTATTTCTTCACTGGCATCAACCATTGCTGCTCTTATGGTATCTCTGATCGGATATAAGACCGTGATGCCACAGATGGGAGATAAGGCAACACCTGCAGTATTCTGGATGACTATGTTCTTAGCATTTGGACTGCCTGTCATTGGCTGGATCTTTAATGTTATTTCTATGAAGTACTATGATCTTGACAAAGAAAGAATGGTTGAAGTACAGAAGAACATTGTAGCCATGAAAGCAGAACAGGAAGCGAAGAAAGAAGCATAATTTAGCAATTTACAAAACCCTTCATTATAGAGACTTCGAGATTTGATTTCGAAGTCTCTTTTTCAAAAAGAGAGAGGAAGAAAAATATGAGATTGTATGATGTGACAGTGGAATATCAGAAGGAACCGATTGGCATAGATGTCTGCCCACGTTTTTCCTGGAAACTGGAAAGTCAAGAGGAAAACACCTATCAAAAGTCTTATGAAATAAGCGTAGCAAAAGAGGGAAAGAGTGTCTGGTCAAGCGGCAGGGTGAAAAACGGACAGTCCCTGTTTGTGACTTATGAAGGCAGTGCCCTGGAGGCCTTTAGCCATTATGATGTCAATATCTGTGTCTGGGACAACCATGGAAACGCTGCGGAAACGACCACTTTTTTTGAGACCGGACTGATGGCAGAGGACAATTGGGAAGGTGTGTGGATCACTACGAAAGAGGAATTGCCGGCCGTTAAGACTTTCTCCAAAGAGGTCTGTCTGCAGAAAGGAAAAAAACTGCGTCAGGCAAGAATCTATGCATCTGCACTTGGTGTCTATGATCTGGAAATTGACGGCAAAAAAATGGGGGATGCATATCTGGCTCCCGGCTGGACGTCTTATGGCAACCGCGTCCAATATCAGACTTACGATGTGACGGATGAATTACAGGAGAAATCCCTAGTGTCTCTGGTTGTCGGCAATGGCTGGTATGCAGGCTACTTAAACGGCGAAGGGGAGCATCATCTCTATGGAAAAAAGACAGCCTGTATCGCCATGATCCGTATCACATACGAAGATGGTTCGGTGGACGTCATGGGAACCGATGCCTCATGGCTGGTATCAGAAAATGCGATCCGGTCATCGGAAATCTATATGGGTGAGACACGGGATCTGACCTTGTCGTTATCCGAAAATTATGCCGGTGACAGTCAGGCAGTGCTTTTGGAAAAAGATGCGATTCCGAAACGTTTGCTTTCGCAGGAGGCAGAGCCTATCCGTATTACCAAACGTTTCCCGGTGGTTCAGAAGATTCTTACGCCAAAGGGTGAGTTGGTGTTTGATTTCGGTCAGAATATGGCAGGGCTGGTGGAAGTAGAATTACCGCCGCTTTCTCTGCTTACCGGTGAGAAGAAAGAAATCCGTATCACACATGGCGAAGCCTTGGATAAAGATGGCAATTTTTACAATGAAAATTACCGTACGGCAAGATCGGAGGACCTTTACCGCTATGGTGAGGGGGATATTGGGAAAAAAGTCATACCGCATTTTACCTATCACGGCTTCCGTTATATTCGCGTTGAGGGGGTAGATACCTCCATTGATGTAAAATATTTTACGGCATGTGCCATGCATAGTGATATGCAAAAAGCGGGGACGATGACAACATCAAACCGTCTGGTCAACCGCCTGATCCAAAATATCGAATGGGGGCAGAGAAGCAACTTTTTTGATATTCCGACCGATTGTCCGCAAAGGGATGAACGACTGGGCTGGACCGGGGATGCCATGATCTTCAGCAAGACTGCCATGCAGAATTTCAATGCGGGACTTTTTTTCAAAAAATGGCTGCGCGATGTGGCATTGGAATCGGATGCTAAAACAGGCATTCCACAGATCGTACCCAATGTGGTAAAGGGCAGTATGGGAACCTCTATCTGGAGTGACTGTGCTACCGTGATCCCATGGAATCTTTATATGACCTATGGGGATACTGGTGTGCTTACAGATCAATATGATAATATGCGCCTCTGGGTGGATTGGATCTTTGGACAATGTACGGGCGAGACGCTCTGGATGCATGGTTTCCAAAGAGGTGACTGGCTGGCACTGGACAGTGATGAAAGCCTGCATCTGATGTCGGGCGGTACAGATAAGAATCTGGTGGCAAATGTCTTTTATGCATATTCGACAAAGATTGTGTGCGATACGGCACATATACTTGGAAAAGAGGAGGATGCCAAGATATACGCCGAGAGATATCAGGCTATCGCGGATGCCATCTTAAGAGAGTATGTAACAGCATCTGGACGCTTGGTTTCGGAGACACAGACAGCCTGTGCCCTGCTTCTTTATTTTGATTTGGTCGCGGGAGCAAAAAAGGAGCGCATCGTACAGACACTGGAGCAAAATCTCAAACAGCACAAAAACAAGTTGACGACCGGCTTTGTCGGAACGGCATATCTGTGCCATGCCCTTTCTGAAAATGGACTTCATGATCTGGCGGCGGAACTTCTTTTAAATGAGGATTACCCGGGCTGGCTCTATGCAGTGAAGATGGGGGCAACGACGATCTGGGAACGCTGGAATTCTGTTTTGCCGAATGGAACTTTTGATACATCGGGCATGAATTCTTTGAATCATTATACTTATGGTTCTATAGGAGATTGGCTTTATCGGAAAGTTGCCGGGATTACGCCGACCTCAGCAGGCTATGCGTCTTTTGACATTAGACCTTATCTGACCAAAGGATTGGAAGAAGTGCAGGCCTCACTGGAGACCATGTATGGTAGTATCTGTGTCCATACAATCTGCAAGGATGGACAGATTCAGGTTGATGTAAAGGTGCCGGTAAATACGACCGCTACACTTTATCTGCCGGAAAAGGAAGATGCATTGGTGCTTGGCTCCGGTCAATATCATTATGTATATGAGACAAATACGGTGCTTATCGCGGGAAGATACAACATGAATACAAAATTCCGGGATATGGTCGAAGATCCGGCAGCGAAAGCCATTCTGGATGCGGCACTTCCGGGTATGTTGGATGGCCCTATGGCATCCTTTATCCTGAACCAGTCGCCAAACGAGATGCTTGCCTATGATGCGGGTAAAAAGGAAATGTTTGAACAGATCATAGGGCAATTGAACCAGTCTGTTTAAAGTTTTTATGGAAAAGTGATAAGAAAAAAAGATACCGATAAAAATACTTGGATAAATTTGTCAGAATAAAACGGATTTGATATTGAATAAATTGGAAATTATGCTACAATTAATTATGTGCGACTTAGCACATGGAGTGGTGTATTTGATGCATTCGTATTTTGATACGGGTGAGTAAGACACAAAGTATTTTTTAGGAGGAAATAAAAATGGCAAACAAATGGGTCTACACCTTCGAAGAAGGTAACATGTCCATGAGAAACCTTCTTGGTGGTAAGGGTGCTAACCTTGCTGAGATGACAGAAATCGGTCTTCCAGTACCACAGGGTTTCACAATCACAACAGAGGCTTGTACTCAGTATTATGAAGATGGACGTAAGATCAACGATGAAATTATGACACAGGCTATGGAAGGCGTAGCTTGGATGGAGAAGGTAAACGGAAAGAAGTTTGGTGACTTAGAGAATCCACTTCTTGTATCAGTTCGTTCTGGTGCACGTGCTTCTATGCCAGGTATGATGGATACAATCCTTAACCTTGGTTTAAATGACGAAGTAGTAGAGGCTATGATCAAGGGAAATCCAGATCCTAAGTTCGAGCGTTTCGTTTACGATTCATATAGAAGATTTATCCAGATGTTCTCTGACGTAGTTATGGAAGTAGGAAAGAAGTACTTCGAACAGCTTATCGATGAGATGAAAGAAAAGAAGGGTGTTCAGTATGACGTAGAACTTACAGCAGCTGATCTTAAGGAATTAGCTGGACAGTTCAAGGCTGAGTACAAGAACCAGATTGGTGAAGAGTTCCCTTCAGATCCAGTAGAACAGTTAAAGCTTGCTATCGAAGCAGTATTTAAGTCATGGGATAACCCACGTGCAAACGTATATCGTCGTGATAATGATATCCCTTATTCATGGGGAACAGCTGTTAACGTAATGCCAATGGTATTCGGTAACTTAAATGATGAATCTGGTACAGGTGTTGCATTTACTCGTGATCCAGCAACAGGTGAGAACAAGCTTATGGGTGAGTTCCTTATCAATGCACAGGGTGAAGACGTAGTTGCCGGTGTTCGTACACCAATGCCAATCGCTCAGATGGAAGAGAAATTCCCAGAAGCATACAAGCAGTTCATCGAGGTATGTGAGACTCTTGAGAATCACTACCATGACATGCAGGATATGGAATTTACAGTAGAAAACAAGAAGTTATACATGCTTCAGTGCCGTAACGGTAAGAGAACAGCTCCAGCTGCTCTTAAGATTGCATGTGATCTTGTTGATGAAGGACATAAGACTCCAGAAGAAGCAGTAGCAATGATCGATCCTCGTAACTTGGATACACTTCTTCATCCACAGTTTGACGCAGCAGCTCTTAAGGCTGCAACTCCAATGGGCAAGGGCTTAGGCGCTTCTCCTGGTGCAGCTTGTGGTAAGATTGTCTTCACAGCTGAAGATGCAGAAGCTTGGAACGAGCGTGGCGAGAAGGTTGTACTTGTTCGTCTTGAGACATCTCCAGAAGATATCACAGGTATGAAGGCTTCACAGGGTATCTTAACTGTTCGTGGTGGTATGACATCACATGCAGCTGTAGTTGCTCGTGGTATGGGTACTTGCTGTGTATCTGGTTGTGGCGACATCGCTATGGACGAAGAAAACAAGAAGTTTACTCTTGGTGGTAAGGAATTCCATGAAGGAGATTACATCTCTATCGATGGTACAACAGGTAACATTTACGAAGGCGAAATCAAGACAGTTGATGCACAGATCGCTGGTGAATTCGGTCGTGTAATGGCTTGGGCTGACGAAATCAGAACTCTTAAGGTTCGTACAAATGCTGATACTCCAGCAGATGCTAAGAAGGCACGTGAACTTGGAGCAGAAGGTATTGGTCTTTGCCGTACAGAGCATATGTTCTTTGAAGGCAACAGAATTGATGCATTCCGCGAGATGATCTGTTCTGATACAGTAGAAGAAAGAGAAGCAGCTCTTGAAAAGATCCTTCCATATCAGCAGGGAGATTTCAAGGCTCTTTACGAAGCACTTGAAGGATGCCCAGTTACCATCCGTTTCTTGGATCCACCTCTTCATGAGTTCGTTCCTACAGAAGAAGAAGATATCAAGAAGTTAGCTGATTCTCAGGGCAAGACTGTAGAACAGATTAAGACAATCATCAATGGACTTCATGAGTTCAACCCAATGATGGGTCACAGAGGATGCCGTCTTGCTGTTACTTATCCTGAAATTGCTAAGATGCAGACAAGAGCTGTCATCCGTGCAGCAATCGAAGTTCAGAAAGAACATGCTGATTGGGAAGTTAAGCCTGAAATCATGATTCCACTTGTATGTGAAGCTGAAGAATTGAAGTATGTTAAGAAGGTTGTTGTTGAGACAGCTGACGCTGAAATCGCAGCAGCAGGCGTAGAATTAGACTACGAAGTTGGTACTATGATTGAGATCCCTAGAGCAGCTCTTACAGCTGATGAGATCGCTAAGGAAGCTGATTTCTTCTGCTTCGGTACAAACGACTTAACACAGATGACATACGGATTCTCTCGTGATGATGCTGGTAAGTTCTTAAATGCTTACTATGATGCAAAGATCTTCGAGAACGATCCATTTGCTAAGTTAGACCAGGTAGGTGTTGGTAAGTTAATGGAAACAGCTATCAAGCTTGGTAAGCCGGTAAATCCTAACCTTCACATCGGTATCTGCGGAGAGCACGGTGGAGATCCTTCTTCCGTTGAATTCTGCCACAAGATTGGTCTTGACTATGTATCTTGCTCACCATTCCGTGTACCTATTGCACGTTTGGCAGCAGCACAGGCAGCAATCGCCAATAAGTAGTCTGTGACGTAAATTTAAAAATAGGCGCAAAGCCTTGATTTTAGCGGGAATACGACAGTGTCGTATTCCCGTTATTTTTATCCGTAAACATATAGATATCTGCTTATGTTTTGTATAAATGATTCTTAATTTAGTCAAAATAAATAAAATGACTAAATTAAAACTATTTGATGAATTGAAGAATTATAAGGCAAAAGCAGAATATTATATTCGCCAGCATCAGGATAATATAGTTATTGCAAAACTGCGTACAAATCAGCCGCTTACACATTTAGATGTGGAGTCGTTGGAAGGGATTCTTTGGAAAGAGGTTGGTACTAAGGAAGATTACGAGAGGGAATATGGACAGAAACCATTAGGGGAGTGTGGTTGATATCTTTACTGATTTAACGGTTTGGAATTTGAGTAGGAAAAATGGCGGTAGGCAATGAAATATTAGAACTATGCTTATTTTACATCTATTGTTGTAACATAAGAGAATGTAAAAATACCTTGCCTAAAGTTTACAATGACATAAGGATAGTGTATAATTCTTATATTATTGTAAACCAAAGGCGGTGATTAGATGACAAAGTTTGAAAAATTAGATGTCATGACAGAAAAACATAATGGCTATCTATTTACGAAAGAAGTAGAAAAAGAAGGCATTTCAAGAACGTATTTAGCGAAGTATGTAAAAGAAAAAAACCTAGAAAAAGTAGCCAGAGGTATTTATATAAGAGAAGACATCTGGCCGGACGAATTATTTATATTGCAACAAACTTACAAACGGATTGTATTTAGCTTAGAGACAGCACTATATTTACATGGATTATTAGATAGAGAGTATGCCACAATTTATGTAACGCTTCCAACAAATGCAAACCAGGTAGGATTAAGAGAAAAAGGCGTTATAGTAAGGCAGCAAAAACAAGAGCTATACCAGCTAGGGAAAACAGAAGGAAAGACATATTTTGGCAATACAGTATGTATCTATGACAAAGAAAGATGTATTTGTGATCTTATCAAAGAAAAAGATAAGTTTGAAGTGCAGACCTTTCAAACAGCAATGAAATCTTACATGCGAAGCAGCGATAAAGAATTGACAAAACTATTATCTTACGCATATAAGCTAAATATGAAGGACGAAATCATGAAATATATAGAGGTGATGATATGATAAAATCTGCTACAGCATTAAAAGCAAATGTAAAAAACATAGCAAACAATAACAGTAAAATGGCGCAAGCATACATTCGACTCTTTTTTATGGAGCGTTTTTTAGAAAGAGTATCAAAATCGCGATATAAAGAGCAGTTTATACTAAAAGGTGGGATGTTAGTATCGTCTATGATAGGAATGAGTTTACGAACAACGATGGACATTGATACATCGATAGAAGCACTACCGCTTTCGATGGATAAGATGCAAGAGATTATAGATGAAATCATAAATATTTCAATCGAGGATAATGTCACATTTGAAATCGCTAGCATAGAAACAATCATGGATGAATTTGATTATCCAGGGATCCGCATTCATATGTTAGGGCATCTTGATAAGATAAACCAGCCTATTAAAATAGACATATCAACGGATGATGTGATTACACCAAAAGCAGTGGAATACAGTTATCCGTTGATGTTTGAAAAAAGAGAGATTGCATTATTTACATATAATGCAGAAACGCTTCTTGCAGAAAAGATGCAGACCATTTTAAGCAGAGGAATAACAAATACAAGAATGCGTGATTTTTACGATTTATACGAACTGATACAAATAATAGACTTCTCCTGGGACGTATATAAAAATGCTTTTGATAAAACATGCGAAAAGAGAAAGACGATATATGAAAAAGAAGAGGCAATGCGCATCATGAAAGAAGTAGCATCCGATAGCGATATGGAAAATAGATGGGGCCAATTTAGAAAAAAGAATGATTTTGTGGGAGATATTATGTATAAGCAATTGATGGATGCATTAATGGAGACTACAAACAAGTTATTTCATACATCAATAGATCGAAGTAGTTATGAGAATTAATAAATAAGTTATTTGCAAATGCGGTAGCATAATACTATCTAATATGATTGCAGGCAGGATTACAGTTGGCTCATTTGATAACAACAAAACAACTTTCAGAAATACACATGACTTTATAGAATGTGCGTATAATCATATTATTTTTGCAATCGAATTACTTTCCTGTACTTTGCCGGACTCATCCCATGGTATTCCTTGAATTTCTTGAAGAAATACGTTTGATTACTAAAATTAAGCTGCTGGCAAATATCTGCAATTGGCATATCGGTTGTGACGAGTAAATCGCACGCTTTCTGCATGCAGAATTTCATACCATAATCAAATAGCGAAAGCCCAGTGAATTTTTGAGTAATCTTGTATAGATAATCTCCAGAATAGTGGAAATGTGTCTCTAATTCTTTGCGGCTTACACGACCATTATGCTGCACAAGAAATCTGGTAATAGAATCAAAAAGCTCCTGCTCGGCACTGGAGGTAAAGTGTAAGGGCATATTGTGGTAATGTTTATTATCAAAAAGCAAGCTGATAAGCTCGAGCATCATTGCATTTATGCGAAATGTAGATCCCATAGAAGGTGACTGGATTTCCCATAATATTTTTTCAAATCGGTCGTGAATGTTCTGATCAATCCACGTGGGGGATTCCAATGGGATAAAATCTATATAATTCTTATCTGAAAAATAATTCTTATTATGATTGATATTAAGAAAATCATTGAGTAGATTAGATTTGATATTTTCTTTTTTAGTGAAATATCGAGGGGCTTCCATCAGATGCAACAGGTATTCTTCAGAAAATTGTAAAAAGACAATTCGTTGATAACCGCCGTATTCTTCTTGATGAAAGACATTTTTATTCATAAGACAGCAGCTACCTTGAGGATAGTAATGTCGGAGATTTTCTATATTCTGGTAAATATTGCCATCTATTACAAACATTAATTCGTAAAAGTCGTGACGGTGTAATGTGGATATACGAGATTGTATGTCCATTTCTTTTGCATTCAGTGTTATATACGTATTTTGTATGGGAGATGATTGCATAATGATGAGAGCAGCCTCTGATGAATCAGGATGATGGGTTGTGAAGTATAGATTAAAAGGACCATCCAGATGATGCTGCTCAGGAATGATTTTAATTATTTCATTAAATGGAAGCTGGTTTAACATTCCAGAAGACATTCCAAAATAATGTTTTTGTGACGTATTGGTATCTAAAATAGAAAACATAACACCTCCATTATTGAATATGTTGTAAAAAGTGTATTTATGATTGATTATGATGTATTTTTTTAAATTATACATCATTTATAATAAAACGCAATGGGAGACATTGAAAATATATATTTTATAGTAACCCATAATTAAATGAAAAAACCAGTTTGGAGGCGCAAATGAAAATTAGGGACTTTAATAGAGGATGGGAATTTCACAGTGACAAAAGTGCTGAGGTGCAGATTGTAAATCTTCCTCATGATGCCATGCTTATGGAAAATAGGGATAAATCAAATCCATCGGGTGGAGCATGTGCTTATTTTGATGGAGGAAAGTATTCATATAAGAAGAAATTCAACCATGATGAAGAAAATAAGAATGTAATTATGTACTGTGAGGGCATCTATCAGAACTCAAAAATTCTATTGAATGGTGAAATGATAGATGAGAGACCATATGGATACGCAGCATATTACATATCACTTAGCGAGCATCTTCATTCTGGAGAAAATGAAATTGAAATAATTGCGGATAACGCAGATACACCGAATACCAGATATTATTCTGGTGCTGGAATATATAGGAATATAAGCCTTTTTACAGCAGGAGAATCGTATATTTTACCGGATGGCGTCAGAATTTCCACAATCAGTAATGATGCTGTCAATATTAAAACAGAAATGCATGGAACAGGAAGTGTGCATGTATCGGTATATGAAGATGACGTGGTAGTGGCTGAGGGAGATGGTAATGATGTAACCTTGAAAATTCCTAATGCCAAAACGTGGGATGAGGAGAGACCTTTTCTTTATTCATGCAAGGTAGAGTTAATGGAATCAGGAAAGTCATTGGACTCTGTAATGAAGCGATTTGGAATTCGAACGCTTGCGTGGAATGGTAACGGATTCTTTGTAAATGGTAAAAATACTTTACTCCGTGGGGCATGCGTACACCATGATAACGGTATTCTTGGAGCATGTAGTTTCAGGGATGCAGAGTATCGCCGTGCCAAAATACTGAAAGAAGCTGGATTTAATGCAATTCGAAGCTCTCATAACCCGATTTCTTCATATTTGCTCGAGGCGTGTGACGAGCTTGGAATATATGTAATGGACGAGACTTGGGATTACTGGCTCGTGCATAAGAACCCATATGATCAGGCAAATGAGAACTTCCAGAAATGGTGGAAGCAGGATGTGAAATCTATGATTCAGACGGATTATAATCATCCTTCAGTGATTATGTATTCGATTGGAAATGAAATTTCTGAACTCGGCACAGTGAAAGGACAGGAGCTTTGTAATGAAATTGCAAATTATGTCCGAGAGTTCGATGAAACCAGACCTGTTACCTGTGGTGTGAATTTACTTCTTGCGCAAATGGCTCAAAAAGGTAAAGGGCTTTATTCTAATAGCGATAATAAGAATGGCAGTCAGAGCATGGATTCTATGCCGACTAGTACTTTTTACAATGTGCTTATGAATAAAATGGGGGGACTGATTGACAAAATGGCTTCGTCAAAAGCTGCGGACAGTGTATGTGATTCACTTTCTCCAATATTGGATATTGCTGGATATAATTATGCTACTTCCAGATATCAGAAGGAAAGCAAGGCAAGACCGGATAAATGCTTTGTGGGTTCAGAAACATTACCTAAAACACTGTATGGTAACTGGAAATTAGTGAAATCTATTCCTAATTTAATAGGTGACTTTATGTGGACGGGGTGGGATTACTTAGGAGAGACCGGCCTTGGAACTATACGTTATATACATAAGAAAACAAAGGAAAATGCATATAAGGGACTTCCGATTATCTCTGGAAGCGGTGTGATTGATATCTGCGGAACGTCACAGGCTGAAGTAGCATGGAATAAAATTATTTGGGGGTTACAGGATGAACCAGCAATAGGAGTTGACCCGATGCAGTTCCCTGAGTATACCAGAGCAATGTCTATGTGGCGCAATACAGATTGCGTTGAGAGTTGGTCATGGGAAGACTGTGACGGAAACAAGACCAATATAACGATATATGCCTCTGGGGCAAGTGTTGAACTAATTTTAAATGGAAGAAGTCTTGGTAAAAAGAAAGTAAAGGAAGGAAAGGCAATATTCAAAAATGTGAAATACATTCCAGGAAAAATCGAAGCGGTTAATTTGGATGCAACCGGTAAGGAAATTGGCAGAACAGCGTTGCAGTCAGCTATCGGAAATACAATTCTAAAATTAGAGGCAGACAAAAAACAGCTTAGACCAAATGGGCAGGATCTTTGCTTTATTGAGTTGAGCTTAGTTGGAGAAAATGGAATCCTAAAAATGAATGCAGATACAGAAATAAATGTACGGATATCCGGAGCAGGAACTCTTCAGGGATTTGGATCAGCTGTACCTAATACAGAGAACAGTTTCATTTCAGGTATCTACACAACATATCGCGGTAGAGCATTAATAGCTGTACGAACAGGTTATGAAGAGGGAGAAATTCATGTTTCAGTAAGTGCAGATGGAATATCGGAGCAGACAATAAATATTCAGGTAAAGGGAGAAGAATAATCGCTAAATGGTTAACCGTATGAGTAACCGTGATGATAAGTGAATAGCAGAGGTGCTCAGTACCACTATTATGAAAAACAGTGACCAAAGTTGGCCACTGTTTTTTGTTTCGTATAAAGTATTTTTGTAAAAAGGAAGAGAATAACTTATAGCTATTGGTATTATGTGTATTTGAGGAGTTTTATGTATTTCATTTGCGTGATGCATAAGATATTCTCTGATGAAAACTATAGCATGAATTAATAAAAAAGAAATAGAAAATGCTGTAGTGAGCAATTTATACAATATTACAAGCAAATTATGCAATATAAAGGGTCTTATATTAAGGCTTTTTTACTTTTTGCACGGAAACTTGCTGTGTTTTTTGGAGAAAAATATAAGGATAGATAGAATTGACTTTTATAGGACAAAAGATTAGTATTGTAGGTAAAGATTATGAATATTTTGTGAACGGTTTTTCTATGCGCGGCATAGATTTTTATAAAAGGACGAAGGGAGAAATAGCAATGGAAAAACTAATGAAGATGCGAATTCAAAAAAGAATAACAAGAAGTGCACTGATTACGGTAGTGTTAGCAAGTGTGTCTGCGGTGATTGCAGCTATTTTACTGTTTGTTGTATCGTGGCAGTACGATCAGGTATTGACCTACAATGCCTTCCCACAAGGAGATATTGGAATTGCAATGAAAGAACTTGCAGATGTGCGCAGTGCAACACGAGGCGCGATTGGTTATGATGAACAGAGCCTGATTGATCAGATGACAAAGACACATGATGAAGCAGTTGCTGGCTTACAAGAATGTATGCCAAAGATTGAAGAAACGCAAAAAAGTGCAGAGGAAAGAGAACAGTTTAAACAGCTGCAGGAATCCGTTGAGAATTATCTTAAGATTGATGATGAAATTATTAAGCTAGGTGGAACAACAGATGAAGTAAAATCGAAAAAAGCGCAGAACATGGCAATTGATGATTTGGCACCAGCTTATCAAGCTGCGGAAGAAGCGTTTCAGGATTTGATGGATGTAAATGTGCAAAAGGGTGATGAGACACAAGAAGCACTAGCAATTACAAGCCGGGTTATGCTGATTGTGATTGCACTAATTATACTTGCAGCATGCTTTGCAGCAGTAAAGATTGGTGGAAAGATTGCAAAATCGATTTCAGATCCAATAGAAGCTTTAGGAAAGCGATTAGAAACTTTTTCACAGGGCGATTTAACAACACCATTCCCAGAGTATGATAATGATGATGAAGTGGGAGATATGGTAAAATCCGCTGTTGATATGGCAAACAAGCTATCCGATATCATTGCAGACCTTGAAGGATTACTTGCAGAAATGAGTAAGGGTAACTTTGCTGTTAGTACAAGCTGTGAAGAAGAGTATGTTGGAGAGTTGACTACACTTCTTACATCTTTTAACACGACAAAGACGGAAATTGATGGCAGCTTAAAAGAAGTTCGTGATTCATCAGAAATGGTATCTGCAGGAGCACTTAATCTGGCAGAAGCTTCCCAGGCACTAGCGGAAGGAGCAACAGATCAGGCAGCATCAGCAGAACAGCTGCAGGCTACAATTGATGAAATTACAGAAGGTATTAAGAATACAGCAGACCAGACAAATCTTGCTTGTCAAGAAGCAGAGCGTATTGCAGGTGAAGCAGAAGATAGTAGAGAACAAATGGATTTGATGGTAGAAGCAATGCAGCGCATCAGTGAAACTTCTGAGATGATTGGTTCTGTTATTACAGAAATTGAAGATATTGCAAGTCAGACAAATCTTTTGTCTTTGAATGCATCCATTGAAGCAGCAAGAGCAGGAGATGCCGGTAAGGGATTTGCAGTTGTTGCAGACCAGATTAGAACTTTGGCAGAACAAAGTGCAAAGGCAGCAGTTAATACAAGAGAATTAATAGAGAGTTCTATTGAAGAGATTAAAAATGGAAATAATGCTGCAGAGAGTACAAAGAAGGTATTGATTGGTGTTGTAGAAGACATTCGCCAGTTGTCAGAAAGTGCAAAGGGCATTCAGGAAATTAGTGTTATGCAGGTAGAATCTATGGGACAAGCAGATGCAGGTGTTTCAAGAATTTCTGATGTTATTCAGGCTAATTCTGCAACAGCACAAGAAACCTCTGCAACAAGTGAAGAATTGTCAGCACAGGCAACGAGTATGGATGAAATCGTCGCAAGATTCAAACTTAGCGAGTGATGAAATATGTTCTTGAATTAGTACATTTATGCCTTGACTATGAAAGAATATATGAGTATTATGTCAGTAATAGTTACAGTATGTGTAATTGCGCATTAAACAACAGAAAGAATAATGAGTCCAATGATAATTTTACGCAATGATTACGCAGGGATGATTATTAGAATAAAATATAATATGGGAAGAAAGGAACTGGCTCTCAATGAAAGCACAAAAGAAAATTAAACTCAAAGAGAAATTGGAAAATATGCAATTGCAAGAAAGGATTAACTATGGTTATAAAGCAGTCATTACCATGATGCTACTATCAGGACTGGTTTCTGTGATTGCAATCGGTATCCTGTTTGCAAATATGAAAAACTATGTAAGCAAAGTCAATGCAGCAGATCTGGCAGTTAAGACCTGTAGAATTGATGTAAATATAGCAGCAAGAAATATAAGAGAAATGGCTCTGAATGATGACAAGTCGTCTTATGCGAATTACGAAGAAACCGTTGAAAAGTATTTATCAGATATCAATACACAGTTAGATACGATAAGAAAGTCGGGTGTTGTACCAAAGGATCTTTGTGATGAGTATGAAGATGCCCTATCTGAATGGGGATCACTTGGCTATGATATCATGGATGAAATCAAAGCAGGAAAAGATCAAAAGGGAACTGATGATATCCTAAATAAGTGTGCACCTGCATTGGATGAGGCTGTGCTTATTGCACAAAAGATTGACACATTGACAGACGAGTTGAGTGTAAAGACAGTCAATCGGACAACCAGCTGGTGCGTTATTGGGGTTGCTGCCATTATTATATGTCTTATCTTGGCGTCTCTTCTGGCAAAAATGGTAGGAAAATTAGTGCTGGAATCTATTCTGGAGCCTTTGCGCGCAGTGGAAGATGTTGCAAAGGAACTTACAGAAGGTAATCTGCATAGTGCACTTGAGTATCATTCGGAAGATGAAATTGGACGTCTTGCACATAGTATGCGTAAATCTATTCGTATTTTAGGAACGTATGTAGACGATATTGGTCGTGCGATGAAGCTGTTCTCCGATGGTGATTTTGATGTGCGACCGGAAGTAGAATGGAAGGGTGATTTTATTGGTATTTTAGATTCCATCATGGCATTTGAACAAAGCATGTCATCAACAGTAAAGGGCATTCAGGGAGTTTCGGATGAAGTATCGACTGGTGCAGAGCAGGTGGCAGCAAGTTCTAATGACTTGGCAGACGGAGCAACAAACCAGGCAGCTGTTGTAGAAGAGTTAACAGCATCTGTAAATAACGTATCGGAACAGGTAGAGAAGAATTCACAATTTGCAAAAGAGATTAGTGAAAGAGTAGATGCATTGGGAAATGCCATTGTAGATAGTAACGGAAAGATGCAGGAAATGGTGAATGCTATGAATGAAATCAATGAGGCATCCCAGGAAATTGATAAAATTATTGCAACAATTAATGAAATTGCAAATCAGACAAACCTACTTGCCTTGAATGCGTCTATTGAAGCTGCAAGAGCAGGAGAAGCAGGAAAAGGTTTTGCCGTTGTGGCAAACCAGGTTAATATCTTAGCTGACCAGAGTGCGGAAGCGGCAAAAGAATCTGCTGTTTTAATTGAGACATCTGTAAATGCCGTACAAAAGGGTATGATTGTAGCAGAAGAAACTGCGAAAAAGCTCGAAGACGTTGCAGAAGGATCTAAGATTATTACGCAAGAAGTTACAGGTATAGCGGAAGCATTAGAGTCGCAGACGACAGAGATTCTGCAGATCAATGAAGGTATTGAGCAGATTAATGGTGTTGTACAAAGCAATTCTGCAACATCCGAAGAATGTGCAGCTGCCAGTCAGGAGATGAGTAGCGAAGCAGATAACCTGAGAGAAATGATAAGTAGATTTAAGATTGCAGAATCTGGTGAATAAAAGAAAATAGAATAAAAAGAAGGCTTACAGTACATTGTGAGCCTTCTTTTTTGTCATAAAGTGTTCCAATTCTCCAATTTGTAGATTGTATTCTACGTAACAATGTGCCTAAATAAAAGTATGAATTGCGCAATCATTGATACGGAGGATGACAATATGACAAAAGACATGGGACAGTTTATGCAGGAAATGCGAAAGAAGAAAGGACTGACACAAAAAGAACTGGCAGAGCTGATTGGTGTGAGTGATAAGACCATTTCCAAGTGGGAGACAGGAAAAGGCACACCGGATACTTCTATGCTGGTTCCAATCAGTGAGGCATTCAACATCACGGTCAATGAACTTTTGTCGGGTGAACTTATTCCTCCGGAAAACTATCATGTGAAAGCGGAGGAAACAATTATGGCATTGGTGAAAGAAAATGAATCTACAAAAAAAGGGACAAAAATATCCGTTGTAATTGGTGTGATTGTGATATTGGCTGCATTTATATGTTTGGGAATCTGCACTGTGGGAATAGAATTTCCAATAAGTAATTTTATGGATGTGCCTAGCATAATCATTATGATTCTGTTATGTGTAGGCGTAGTGCTGGTATCAGGTGCAAGAACAAAAGAAAAAGTGCTGGATTTGTTAAAGAAAACGGTTCTTTTCATTGGGGCATTGATTTCTTTGTGCGGCGTGATTGTAGTTTTTGGAGTTGCACCAGAACTAAATACTGCAGGCATAATCGCAGCAAATCTTGCGGTGGCAGGGTTGCCACTATTGTATGCTATGATTGTAAGAATCATAGTGGAAGTTATGCTATTTCGAAAAAAATATAGTACACCGTATGAGGTGAAGTACTAAAAATATTTACTGATTAAAAATAAAATTCTTCATAAGCAGGTTGAAAGCCAATAAAAACTGCTTATGGAGGATTTTTTTGAAGGAAAAAGCTTTAAAGTGGTACTTTATGATGGCGTGGGCTTTCTCGAATGTATTTGACGTAGTTGATTTAAGATAATATAATGCTTATTAAGACTTGCTCTTAATAAACTGGATGAAATAAAATACAAATGAGGAAGCTATGAGAAATACAGAAAGACAAGCATATAAGAAAAATATAATAGGTATCATGCTTTGATAAGGTATGGAATCAGAACAGGAAATGATGGTGGAGATTAGATGGTAAGAAGAAATACAAGGCAGAAGGAATTGGTAAGGGATGCTGTATGTGATATGAAAAGGCATGTTACAGCAAATGATGTATACGATTTTATCAAGGAAAAATATCCCCAAATTGGAAAGGGCACGGTATATAGAAATCTGGAGATTTTGGCAGAAGAAGGCGAAATTCGTAAAGTTGAAGTGGCAAATGGACCGAATCAGTACGATTTTACTTTAAAAAATCACTACCATGTCAGATGTATCAAATGTGGAGATGTTTCAGACGTGGATATGGAAGAAATAGGGGATTTGTTTGAAAAAATTCGAGATACGCATGGGATGGAATTTTTAAGTTATGATATTGCTTTTAAGGGAATCTGCAAAAATTGCAGAGAAAGTGCATTGCCTTTATCATAATTTGTTGCGAAAGGTCGAATTTCGTGTTATTGTTTATCTGTAAAAAAGATATTTTATGAAGGCGGGCGATAGCATGAAAAAGAAAAAAAGTTTAGGAAGAAAACTGATTGGAATGCTGGTGCTTTTGGGCATTTTTACAGTGTTGATTACGGTATTGAATTTAGAGGCTTTGCGGGAAATCAGCCGAAGAAACAGCGTTATAACAGAGCATTTTAGCCAGTATGAAGAAGCAGTGAAGAATAATGACACAGAGACACTTGAAACTGCTAAGACAGAGGTTGCAAATGCAATCGATAAGAGCAATATTAAGGTGGACGGAACCGTTACGTTTGATATTGTACTTGTAGTTGTTGATGTGCTCGTTATCGTGCTTCTTTCTTTGGTTGTTAATAAGTCTATTGTGCATCCGGCAAAACTTGCGAAGAAGGATTTGGATGATATCATTCTTGGAATTGAATCTGGACAAGGGGATCTTACGTTAAGAGTATTTGATAAGAGCGGAGATGAAATCGGACAGTTGGCAAATGGTGTAAATCATTTTATTGGTACGCTGCAAAATCTGATGGTAAAGATTCAGAGTGCATCAAAGGATATGAAAGATTCTTCTTACCTTGTACAAAGCGAAGCAGAATCTTCAAATATGAACGCATCTAATGTCAGTGCAGCATCAGAAGAACTTGCAGCTTCTATGGAAGAAGTGTCTGCATCACTGTATGATTTGGCGCAGGGATGTAATGACTTGTTAGAGAAAATGTCAGGGATGAATGAAGATGCAAAAGATTCTGCAATGAAATTACATAAAGTGAAGACGGTGGCGGAAGACAGCTATAAAGATGCGATGGCATCGAAGGAAAAGACAGTAGAAACATTTGGTGGTATTCAGAAGGGCGTTGTTGATGCGGTAGAAGCCTCGAAGTCGGTAAATGAGATTTCAGAATTGACGGAGAAGATTTTAAATATTGCCGCACAGACCAATCTGCTTGCATTAAATGCATCTATTGAGGCAGCAAGAGCTGGAGAAGCAGGTAAGGGCTTTGCAGTTGTAGCAGATGAAATTCGACAACTTGCGGATGATTCGCGTGAAACCGCAAACAATATCCAGGAAATCAGCTCAAAGGTTATTGGAGCAGTGACAGATCTTTCTGGAAACGCGACCGAAATGATACAATTTGTTCTTTCAGATGTGGCGGAGGATTATGATAATTTCGTAAAAATTATTGGAAATTACGAAGCGGATACAGATCAGGCAAGTAATTCCTTTAATGAGTTTGCAAACATGTCAAAGGATAGTGTGACTAAGATGAATGACATGAATGAAGGCATCAATAATATTTCAATCGCAATTGAAGAATCTGCGAAGGGGGTTACCAATGTTGCAGAAGAAATTGCGCAGCTTGTGACAGCGATATCAGCAATTACGACACAGGCGGGTGAAAATAAGAACCTTTCAGAGAACTTGTCAGATGAAGTGGCAAAATTTGAGAGGGTATAATGTGAATGGTTGCACCCTGGGGGATAAAATTTAAAAATTATAGGGAAAAGTTGGATGACTGACTTTTCCTTATTTTTTTGCACAAATCTTATAGAATTGTGCAAAATCATGAAAGAAAAACGGAAAAACATTCTTAAGAAAGAAAACTATTGTGAGTTATCGACAAAAAATACTTGCCATATATAATATGATATGTTATTATTTCACAATACCATATGGATGACGATTGTTGAATATGCAACATTTGAAACATAGAAAGAGTGTGAGAACTGATATGGATAAAGAATCTGCAATTATCATTTTTAATATGGAAAAGAGAAATGTGATGGTAGATCTTGAGATTCCATTAAATATATCTGCAAATGATTTGGTGAATGCGTTGAACACCGCGTATGGTTTGGGGATGGACACTACAGGTAGGAAACGTTGTTATTTAAAAACTGAAAATCCAATTGCCTTGCTGATAGGTAACAAAACATTGAAAGAATTTGGACTGCGTAATGGGAGTATTATTAATTTCACAGAATAGGGGGAGATTTACGTGAATGGATATAAGATTACGCTTTCGAGTAATACGATCTATAAAGAAATTGAACTCGCCCCAGATGTGCGACAGATTAAAGTGGGGACAGAGTCGGATTGTGACATTCGTCTTCGAAAAGAATGTTTCCTAGGGCAGATGCGCCTTTTTTTTGAAAATAATGGTCAAGAGTGGATGGTTTACTGCTCAGATCATTTATACTTTACGGATGACAATGCAAAGAAATGGATGGAAAAAACTTTGGTGTACGGCGATATGCTAGAAGTTAGATATCAAGAGTCTGGTGCATTGCTGTTTTTGTTGGAAATTTTGCCAGATTTTGCTGACGAAAAACAGAATTATGATAGAATGGTAGACATTTCTGGAAAGTCATCCTTGATGATAGGGACGGTTGTTGCTTGTGATATTGTCCTAAGTGGAGAGCAGATGAAAGAGGAGGCTATTGTTCTTAATAGAGAAGTGGATGGCTTTGTACTTTCAATTGAGCACACGACGTATGGTGTTTATATTAATGGTAATAAAGCAAAAAATGGAGATCGTATCAAAGATGGAGATTTCCTGTCCATTGCTAATTGCTCATTTTACTTTCATGATAATAAAATATGGACGCAGATGTGTCCTGAAATACAAATGAATTCTTTATATTTCTTGGATGCACCATCACAAGGTGCATATCCGAAATTTAACCGTAACACACGAGTGAAAACGGTTGTATGTGACGAGAAAATAGAAATTCTTGATCCACCGGCAAAACCGGAAAAACCCAAAAATAACTTATTTATGAGAATTCTCCCATCCGTAGGCATGCTGATTGCAGCAGGTATTATGGCATACTTTGGTGGAATGATGATTATCATGTCTGCAATATCATGCACAATTGCTATTTTTACGACCATTGTGAGCATAAAGGAAGGGAAAAAAGATTTTAAGGAAAGTTCTGCGGCGCGAATAGAGAAGTACAATACATATATTACAAAAAAAAGGGAAGAGATAGAAACATATAGAGCACAAGAACAGGCAGAGTTAGAAGAAGTGTTTGTTTCTCAAATGGTCGAACAAGAGCGGTTTCAATCGTTTTCACCGGATCTTTTCGACCGTTCTCGCGATGATGAAGATTATTTATGTGTGCGCTTAGGTAGTGGCGATGTGATTTCAAAAAGAGAAATCAATTATAAAAAACAGGAAAAACTGGAAGTTGATGATGAATTGCAGTTAATCCCAGAACAATTGTGTAATGAATATAGATATGTTCATAATGCGCCAATTGTGTGTGATTTGAAAGAAGTAAATGCAATAGGTATTGTGGGAGAAGAGGACAATAGATTTGAAGTATTTAAAAATATGGTCATTGATCTTGCAGCTCGTCAATACTTTTCAGATGTAAAATTGGTATTTGTGACGGAACAGAAGCACAAAGAACAAATACAGTGGCTTCGCTTTCTTCCACATGTGTATAATGATGCCATTGGTGTTAGGAATCTGGTATGCGATGATGACAGTAAAAACCTTGTTTTTGAGTTTTTATATAAAGAACTTACATTCAGAGAACAGAATTCGTCTTTCGTAGAGAATATTATCGTATTTTTTTACGATGAATATGGTTTTAAAAGTCATCCTATTTCGAGATTTGTTGACAAAGCAAAAGAATTAGGGGTTACGTTTGTATTTTTTGGCGATAAAGCAGCAGATATTCCACAGGGGTGTGGATATATTGTTTCTATTACAGACGATGAAAATGCAACTTTGGTTAATACGCAGAATAAAGGCGATACATCGCAATTTGTTTATCCAAAAATGCAAATGGCACAGGCAAAAGAGATTGTAAAATTTTTAGCACCAGTATACACAGAGGAGATTTCGCTCGAGAGTACACTTACAAAAAATATTACGCTCTTTGAGTTGTTAGAGATTTTATCAGTAGATGATATTGATCTTAAGGCACGATGGGAAACATCTCAGGTGTTTCGCTCGATGGCTGCACCACTTGGCGTTTCAAAAACTGGTGTGGTTTCGTTAGATTTGCATGATAAGGCACATGGACCACATGGGCTTGTCGCAGGAACAACAGGTTCTGGTAAATCAGAACTTTTACAAACGTATATTTTAGCAATGGCTACGTTATATCACCCTTATGAAGTCGCATTTGTCATTATTGATTTTAAAGGTGGCGGAATGGTAAATCAGTTTAAAACTTTGCCACATTTGCTAGGGGCGATTACGAATATTGATGGAAAAGAAATGAATCGTTCTTTAAAGTCAATCAAAGCAGAATTGCACAAACGTCAGCGCTTATTTGCAGAAGCAGACGTTAATCATATTGACACATATATAAAGAAATATAAGGCTGGGAAAATAAAAAATCCACTGCCACATCTGATTATTATTGTAGATGAGTTTGCTGAGTTAAAGGCAGAACAGCCGGAATTTATGAAAGAATTAATTTCAGCAGCACGTATTGGTCGAAGTCTTGGCGTACATCTTATTCTTGCGACGCAAAAACCTTCGGGACAGGTGAATGAGCAGATTTGGAGTAATTCCCGATTTAAACTTTGCTTGAAAGTGCAGAGCCAGGAGGATAGTAATGAGGTTTTAAAGGCACCTTTTGCAGCAGAAATCAAGGAACCTGGGCGAGCTTACTTACAGGTTGGCAATAATGAAATTTTCGAGTTGTTCCAATCTGCATATAGTGGGGCTCTCGAAAAGTCAGATGACGTAAATGAGAAAGAGTTTTCTATTTATCATTTGACAGAATCTGGAAAACGCATACCGGTGTATTCGAGAAAGAAACAAACGAATGGAGAAGGAAGTACGACCCAGTTAGATGCAATTGTAAATTACGTTGCAGCCTATTGTGAAAAAATAAAGTTACCGAAATTGCCGGATATTTGTTTGCCTTCTTTGGGAGAGAACGTTGCATTTACTATACGAAAAAAAGAAGCAGCGGGCATGGGAAGTTATGAAGTTGAACTTGGTATATATGATGATCCGGAAAATCAGTATCAGGGAGTACATACAGTGGCGCTGGGATGTAATAATCTCATGATTATTGGGTCATCACAAACGGGTAAAACAAATGTGTTACAGGGGATTATCCGTAATCTATCAACAACCTACACACCAGATGAGGTTAATATTTATATCATTGATTTTGCATCTAGGGTGTTAAAAAATTTTGAAACATTAAGCCATGTGGGTGGTGTTGTTTGTCCTTCTGAGGATGAAAAATTAAAGAATCTGTTTAAGCTTTTACATACAGAAGTTGAGACGAGAAAAGAAAAGCTTATGTCTGCTGGTGTTAGTTCATTTGCAGCGTATAAAGAGGCAGGGGGAAGAGAACTTCCACTTATTGTGTTAATCATAGATAATCTTACAGCTTTAAAAGAACTTTACTTTAATGAAGATGATGAGCTCCTTGCTCTTTGCAGAGAGGGATTAACGGTTGGCATGAGTATTGTTATTGCAAACGCGCAAACAGCAGGGTTTGGCTATAAGTATTTATCTAATTTTTCCACGAGAATGGCATTGTATTGTAATGATTCAAATGAGTATAGTGCGTTGTTTGATTATTGCAGTGAGCGAATTGATAATATCTCTGGAAGAGCAATTATTGAGAGGGATAAGAAACAGTATGAATGTCAGTCCTATCTTGCATTTCAGGGGGAAAAGGAAATTGACAGAGTTCAGGAAATAAAACAATACATTTCTGAAACAAATAGTCGAAATAAAAATACGATAGCAAAAAGAATTCCATTGATTCCGGCATCGCTTACAAAGGGATTTATGGTAGAGCAATTTGGTCAATATATGAAGGAACAATTCTCAATCGTCATTGGGCTTGATTATGCGACCGTTACGCCTTGTGTGTTGGATTTTGCATCAGCAGGATTATTGGCAATCACAGGACGTGAGGGGGCTGGACGACACAATTGGTTAAAATATTCTGTCGATATGATTGCTACGGAATACCCAGAGATGAGTAAGGTGTATGTGGTGGATCATATAGGGAAAAAACTTTCATCTCTAAAAGAGTGTGATCATACCGTGGCATATACTGTGGTGGCTGATGATGCGATTTTGTACATGAAGGAAATCGAACAGCAGGTAAAAGAGAGATATGATGCTCTTGTTGCAGGTAATGATGAGATTCTTAAAAATGCAGAACTGCTTATGCTTGTTGTGGATAATCCTGATGCTCTAGATGCTATTAGTAATGATCCAGAAGCGCTTGCTGCTTACAAAAATATTGTGGGCAGATATAAGGAAATGAAAGTTTGCATGATAGCATTTGTGGAAAATGCAAATATACCTTATAGCGCATCGGAAATCATGAAGAATATTCGTGATCAACGAAATTTTATATATTTTGATGATATCAGTAATATGAAAATTTTTGATGTACCATTGGCAATATCTCGTAATTATAAAAAACCAATCGTACCTGGCGATGGTTATTACATAAAAGACAATGCATGTATCAAAATGAAAACGTCGATTTGCTCACATAGGGGAGGGGTGTCATGAGCGCAAGTATAATACCGACATTGGAAGCCGAAAGGCAAACATATATAAATCAAAGAGAACAGGCTTATCAACAACGAACGCAATGTGAACAGGCGTATGAATCTTTATGTAGTTTTAAGACCATGGTCTTACAGTCTCAGGAGGAGTTTCATACGATAAATTCTCATAAAGCTGGTATGTTGTCTGGTGTGGAAGAGGTAAAAGAGAATAGTATTACAGCGCAGCGATATTTTGCTGGCATGCAAAATATATTTTATGGAATAGGAGCTAAGAGCATTGCGGCTATATATACGGCACTTCTTACAACTATTTCCGCAAAATTGAAAAGCTATGAAAATGCTGTCAACGACTATGAAGAAGAAATCTTTTTTTGTAATATCAAAATTGCTGAATTGGATATTCAAATTGAGATAGCAAAAACAGCTGAAAAATTGGCGAAGTTTTTTATGGGAGGAGGTCTGTAATATGGCAAAAGATGTTGTTTGTGCAGAGGCAGAACTTTCGATAGCGGCGAATAATCTTGTAGAGTATGCAGATTTTTTGTGCAGAACGATGGAAGCATATATAGCGGTACTTTCTGAAATTCAGGAAAGAGGCATCCAGGATGATTTGGTATGTTCTAAGCTGTCAGCTATTGCACTGGCTTTAAAACCGTATAAGACATCTATTAAAGATGAGTGTGAAGAAGTTGCTATAGATGTGAATGCTTATATGGCTGGAATAGCAAGCGCAGATTGTTTTCAGTTTCCAACGGGTATAACGGCTACAATCGACTCACTTGTAGCACAATTTTTGTAAGTGGAGGTGGTGAAATGGCGGATACAGTACAGATCAAAGTCGATATAAGCGAATTAGAAAAAAGTGAAAGAAAGTTGTCGGCATTATCCAAAAATATATCTAGTCGGCGTGTGAAAGTACAGTTTACGAATGCAAAAGGATCTGTAGCAGATAATTTAATAGCAACAGCAAACCAGCTGAATGAAATTGGTGCAGCTTTAAGTAGTCTGATACAGGAAACGGAAACGGCGGTTATGAATACCAGGGTTGCATTTACAAATACAGATGCTTCGCTTGCCCAGTGGTGGGGCTCGTCGGAGAAATAACATGAAAAGAAAAATAAGCTATGGAATACTAATTGGTATTATAAGTTTGATGATAGGAGCGTGTGGATGTAAGATGCAAAATTCAGAAGTGCAAAGCAAAGCGGAAATGGATGTTACTTTGAATCAGAGACAGAAAGATATTTTGAGAGAACAGGGATTATCAACAGAGTATACCAATCTTTCTATATCACAACAAAAGGCAATTGTTTCCATAGAGAAAATGCTTTGCTATGCAGAAAAAAAGTATCGAAAGTCATTTTCGTATGCAGGATATGTTGCACAAAATCCTTTAGAAACAGAACATATGTATGCTTTTCCGACGGAAGGGGATAAAGAGATGGAATGTTTTACAATTACAAAGACGGAGGATGGATATGAGGACAACTATTTAAATGTCGCTGCAAATACAATGTTTATTTCGTATGTATCGGAAGGAATCAAAGATATTTTACCGGGTACGAAAATGAAGATATTTACGGAAATAACAAAAACGACATTGACGGAAGTACCAACGAAAGATACCGATTTTTCTGGGAAAATCGAGAGCTGTTTATGGATATTTATGGATGGGGAAATGATGGAACAGCAAGAACTTGTTTTCTTTAAGGAAGAACTTCATGAATATCTTGCAGAGCATGAATTATATGGGATGGTGCAACTGATTCTTCTTAATGAAGGGGAAATTCCATATCTTACGAAATATAATTATACCGATTATCTATCGGACGAACGCTATATTGTGCGAGAAATCTGGTATGTAGAAAAATAAGGTGTTGATTTGAATGGGGGGATGAAATGGTTCTAACAGATAATGAATTGGGGATGATAGAGCAGCTGACGTATATGGATCATAGGGTTGCGGAACAAGCTGGCATCCAGGGATTTTCTGGTATAAAAAGTGGACAAAAAAATATGACACTTTCAGAAATACTATCTTGTTTTGATGAAGAAGCCTTACGAAATCTGGAGGAAAAAGGGGACCAAAAGATTGGGCTTTCTTCAGCGCAGGAGTGGGCCGGTATGATTCGTTATTTACAGGAAAGTCAAATGAAAGACCTTGTGTTGAAAGATACGATGGCGGCTGTTGATGGAACAACACTAGCAATGTGCTTTGTAGAGGAAGGAAGTGCAGATGATGCTATTGTGGCTTTTAGAGGAACCCATGGTGGTGATGAGTGGGTTGATAATGTAGAAGGACTTAACGTGACGGATACGCAATGTCAGAAAGAGGCATTGGATTTTATCGAAAGTCTGCCATACGAAAATGTTACAGTTACAGGACATTCAAAGGGTGGTAATAAAGCTATGTATGTTGCAATCACCTCAGATAAAGTCACAAGATGTGTTGCTTACGACGGTCAGGGATTTTCGCAGGAGTTTATAGATAAATATTGGGCGGAAATTCAGGCAAAAGGTGAAGTTATTACGGAATATTCGCTTTCTACAGATTATGTGCATGTATTGCTTTTCCCAGTACCGAATGCAAAGCAGGTATATTGTCAGGGGTGGGGAGTAGATGGTATCGGAGAACATCATAGTCCGAATTCTTTCTTCATGGCGGACGAAAAAGGAAAACTCATTCTTGATGAGAGCGGAAATCCTATTGTGGTTGAGATACCAGAAGATGAGTCAATGCAAATGCTGCATAAGTTTACGACATTTGTACTTAATAATGCAGATGATAAGGATAAAGTTGAGATTGTAGATTTTTCGTCGCAATTGTTGGCATTGATGTTTTCAGGAGATCAAGATAAAACAAACAAAATGATTGATTTTATCTTGAAAAATCCTGATTCATTAGCATTAGTGATGGCATATTTGGTGAAGTATATGGATGTATACGATATCAATGCAAAAGAAATCGATAAAATGCTAGAAGCGTTGGGTTTAAATGCATTGAATGAAATGATTAAACTGATGGATTTTAATATCTTTGGTTATCATATCAATGTGAACCTGAATCTCGCCATGATACTTGATTATATAAAGAAACAGTTGACGGATAGTGATGATGAAAAATTTTTGAGATATATTGTTTTTCCAGTAATAAGAAAGATGTTGGCTGGTAAGTATGATTTTGATATTGCAGCATTTTGGGAAAGAATTGATAGTAAAGTTCGGGATATCGATACTTCTGGCGGATGTGATGATGCAGTTGCAAGAGAAGGGACTACACGTGATTTTTCGTGGAAGGTATATGAGGCACTTACGAATGCAATTTATGGAATAGAGAGTTCAGGGAGTGTTTCGGTTTCTTCCTGGGGAAATTATGCTGGGGAGGAATGGTATTCTCCATTGCTTATCGGTGTTGCTATGAAAGCAATCAATGGATATTTTTCAAAAATAACGGAAACAAATCAGATTTGTAAGGCAGGAATGGATACGGTGTTTGATAATGTACAAACGATAGATGATACAATTTCTGCACGTCTTGTTTTACGGTGTCAGGAATTGCAGAGTGCAAACACCTATATCACGTCGATGACCAATCAAATGGCAAGTCGATAGATAAAATTACATAAGTATATTTCCGGTTTTACCGGTATATAAATAAAATTTTGGGAGGAAAATAAAATGGCAAATCAAATTAGGATTACACCAGATCAAATGAGAGAGAGAGCGAACCAGTATCGCGTTGAGGCAGATACGGTGAATGGGGTGATCAGCAAAATGGATGCTCTGCTTCAGCAATTGCAGAGCGAATGGGAAGGTGCAGCTAGTGAATCTTATGCAGCACGTTATCAGGAAGTAAAACCTGGATTTATGAAAGCAGAAGAATTGATTCGTGAAATTGCAGCAGCACTGGATTCTACAGCAAAAATTGTGGAAGAAACAGACGTGAATATTGCTAATCAGTTTAGAGGGTAATGAATTTTTACCTGGATTAGTGTGAAGACTTTGGGCAGATATTAGAAGGAAACGACGAAACATCTGCCCGGAGTCTTTTTTATTTCTGGTACAAAAAAGATATAATTTATGAAATACTCTTGAAAATAATACTTATAAGTAATATTATGAAGCAAAGGGGGAGGAATGAGATGTGGACTTAGAGAAAATATGTATACCTGGTATTGACAATACATATGCTATCTCGAATGTAAAAAAAGAATTTCGTAAGGCAGTAGATGAGCCATGGAAAGAGACTCCACCATGGAAAAGATACCAACAAAAATTGATCGAAGATTTAGCAGTGTTAGAGCAAGAAAAAGAGAGAGCAGTTGATTTACAACAGTTTGAGAAGTTGAATGGTGTGGAACGGTTGTATAGTATAAGACATCCGGAATCAAAGAAAAATGTTAGGGTTATTTATACTATAGAAAACGACGTTGTGATTTTAGTTACGGCTTTTCTGGAGAAAAATGCTGGAGACTATCAAAGAGCCATAGCTACTGCAAAAAAGAGATTGCAGTGGTTAGATAGCTAGATATTATATGGAGGAATAGAATATGGGAATTGCAGAAAAAATAGCAAACGCAAAAAGGACAGATTGGGTATCGGAAGGATTTTCTGAAACAGAAATCAAAACGTTCACTGAACTTGCAAAAATTTCTGCACGTATTGAAAGATGCAGAATTGATATGCACATGACACAACAAGAATTTGCTCAATATATGGGCGTGACGCAAGGCATGGTTTCTAAATGGGAAAGTCGGGAATACAATTTTACGATTAAAACACTGAATGAAATTTGTCAAAAGATAGATCTAGAATTATATGTTAGTTTGGAAAAAACATGTATGAATTCAGAGTATACAATTGTTAAATGGGATTCGGAAAATATTATAAAAAAGCGCGAAAAGAGTAACTGGGTAGTGCTTACTTCAAATAAGGAGGCTATAGCATAATGGAATTAAATTTAGTGGCAACAGGAATAGAATTGGTTGGTACAACAATAAAAAATATTTCAGTTGAAAATAATATCATAGATGTTTCGAAAGAGGCTAAAAGAAATTTTGGACTGCATATTAATGAACCGTATTATGAGGTGGTTGAAGATGGCTTCTTTGCCCAAATGACAATTGATTTTGAAGTTGAGGTAGAACAATCTGAAGAGCAGAAGTTTAAATTAGAAATATCATTAGAAGGAGCATTCCTTTCTAGTAAAGGTGTTGATGAGAATGATTTTAAACAATTGGTGGGAGTAAACGGAGCTTCTGCAATTATTGGAATAGCAAGAGGAAAAATAGAGTCTATTACCGCTAATATTTTTAATAATGGTAAAGTGGTAATCCCTTTTGTAAATGTGATTGAATATTATAAAAGTATGGCAGAGGACAGTTAAATGAAAGCAATCGAAAAAGAAAAGAGGAGAATGAATTATGACAAAAAGACTCATAGATACAACGGCCAGGGAATTGGCTTCCTACAAGAAGCAGGAACTTTTAACTTCCATAGCAGATAGCGAGGGTAGAACACTTGCAGCAGAAACTATAGGAACAGTGACACCGATGCTGGTTGATATAACAAATGCAGAATTTGTGACGTCTCTTGGAGCAGATTTGATTATGCTAAATGTCTTCGACGTAAACGAGCCTGTGATCCAAGGGTTGCCACAGGTGCCACCAGAAGAGGTGGTTCGTGAGGTGAAGCGCCTTACAGGAAGAATGGTGGCAATTAATTTAGAGCCGGCTATCGTAAAGGATACAGAGGATAAATCGGTTTGGAACTTGACAAAAGGTCGTCAGGCTACACCGGAAAATGCAAAAAAAGCAGCGGATATGGGCGTGGACATGATTGTTTTGACAGGCAATCCTGGTGTGGGCGTAGAGAATGATGCAATTATACAGGCACTTTCCCGGTTAAAAGAAGCAGTGGGCGATCGCGTTATTCTTACAGCGGGAAAGATGCACGCATCTGGTGTTCTTTCGGAAGCGGGAGAAAAAATTCTGACAGAGAATGAAGTGGAATCATTTGTAGATGCCGGCGCAGATGTGATTTTGCTTCCGGCACCGGGGACAGTTCCGGGTATTTCAATGGAATATGCGGCAAAACTGATAAAGAGAGCACATGAAAAGGGAGCGCTTGCGATGACGACGATTGGAACATCACAAGAAGGTGCTGATGAAGATACGATTCGTCAAATTGCTCTTATGTGTAAGATGGCTGGTGCAGATATTCATCATATCGGTGATAGTGGTTATATGGGGATGGCATTGCCAGAGAATATTATGGCATATAGTGTAGCTATTCGCGGAAAACGCCATACGTATCGAAGAATGGCAGTTTCTCCGTTGCGCTAGCATTATTTTCTTTATGACATGGTTACAGAATGGTATAATCAAACTCCGGAACAGCAGAATAAATTTGAATAAAAGTACACACGAAATAAGAGCGTGTGTACTTTTACTTTACAAAGCTAGAGAAATTTTGTATAATTAAGTAAAAATACGCACGAAATAATATTGAGTGTATATTTACTTAAATGGAGGATTGGATGATATTAACATATAAAGAATGTATAAATAGGTTTGGTTCCGATTATATGATAAAAAAAGAGATTGGAGCAGGAAGGCTTTACCAGAAAGACAAAGGTATTTATTCTGATCAAAAGAATTGTTCTGAACTGGAAATAATTACAGTTAAATATCCAAGGGCTGTAATTACAGCAGAAAGTGCTTATTATTACTATGGACTAACAGATGTTATTCCTGATAATTATGTGCTGGCAACAAAACGTACTGATGCGAGAATCAAAGATAAGAATATAAGACAGGTATTTGTGAAAGACGATATTTTTGATGTTGGAAAAACCAAATTGGATTATAGAGGAATCATAATAAATATTTACAGTTTGGAGAGACTTCTTGTTGACCTTATCAGATTTAAGCAGAAACTTCCGTTTGACTATTATAAAGAAGTAATAGGAAGTTACAGAGATTTGGCAAACAAGCTGGATTTTTTTGAAGTTGAAATGTATGCGAACCGATTTAGGACGCAAAATGCGATTATGGATGCAATCCAGTTGGAGGTACTATAAGGATGAATTTACAAGAAGAAATTGAAAAGATAAAGAAAGAAGGATATAACGAAGCTAACGCAGAAGCCAGATTGTGTCAGGATATAATTTTAAAGGCGATTTCAGAGAGTAGTTTGAGGCGGAATGTAACAATCAAAGGCGGCGTGGTGATGCGAAATCTTTCGGGAAGTGTACGAAGAGCAACACAGGATATTGATTTGGATTTTATAAAATATTCTATATCCGATGAATCAATTATGGCAAGAAACACAAGATATAAAGATGTGTTTGACATATATTTCTTAAAAGATACAGCAGATACTGAAAAGTTGAAGCGCTGTTTTAAACAATACATATATGATGACGATTCTTTATCAGTTAATAATATGAGTGACATAGTGAGCCGTCTTGAGATGGTATTTCATAATAAAGCATATATTCGTGAGATTAACAGATCCAAGAAGAATTGGATTGGAATCGAAATAAACAAGGTTTTAGAGGGAGACTTACTGTATTTTAAATCTTTACAATCATGAGATAGTAAAGCACAATATTTAATGTAAACATTGACTTTTTGTTTCGCAGCGATATGTGTTATTTTCGCTGTTGCGATAGCATTATTTTCTTTATGATATGGTTACAGAATGGCATAATATAGACATTACTAGTTGGCATAGATACGTGAATAAAGAGAGCCGAAAACAGAGCTAAAAATATGAGAACAAGGTTATGAAGAAAAAGGGGAAGCCGTGCAAAATTAACGTCGTTTATTTTGCAACGCAAATCAATGGAAAGGGAAACAAAAAAGATAAGGAAGAATCACAGCTTATGATAAAATTAGCATTTTTTGATGTAGATGGTACGCTTAGCGCTCCGCAGTATATGGTAAATGGAAAATTACAGATTGGTATGAGTGAGAAGGAATGGCGTGTATATTGCAAAGAACACGGTGAGAATATATATGAGTACTGCAAGCCCGTCAAGGCTATAAAAGACTATGCGTGGAAAAGAAAAAGAGAGGGTGCAAAGCTATATGTATTGACGACATGCTCTGGTGAAGAAGAAGTTTTGAGTAAACGAAAGTTTGTTGAAAAATATTATACGGATATGTTTGAGAATGTAATTTCCGTGGAGCATGACGCAGAAAAAGTGGAGGTCATCAAGGAGATGGCAAAGCAATATGAAGTGGAACTGTCCGAGTGTGAGCTGGTCGAGGATACGCTTAATATTTTGTTTGGAACCGTGTGTGAAGGTATTGTATCGACACATGTTGCAAACATTTTTGCAGATCTTACAGGTGGAGAATAAATACAAAAACTTTAGTCAGTAGCAGTGCATGATTGTCGCTTTTTTTATTGACACATAAAAAATCGCAATATATAATCCTTATTGAGAATTGTTCCCAATAAGGGAGAAGGCAAGACAACGATAGTAATATATAGAATCAGAATAGCTTGCCAGCCAAACGGGAATGGTATTTATAGAAATGAAGGAGGAAACTTACGATGAAACATGTTATAAATTCAAAAAAGGCAGTCATGATAGGATGTGGTTTTGTGGGATCAGCCTCTGTGTTTGCATTGATGCAGAGCGGCTTGTTTACAGAGATTGCGCTGATTGATGCAGACCAGAATAAGGCGGAAGGAGAGGCGATGGACATCAGCCACGGCATTCCTTTTGCAAGTCCGATGAAAATATATGCCGGAAGTTATGATGATGTGACAGATGCAGCGATTGTGATTGTATCAGCAGGGGCAGGTCAAAAACCGGGCGAGACACGTATGGATCTTGTGAACAAGAATGTTTCCATATTCAAATCCATTATTCCGGAGATTGCAAAAAGAAAGTTTGCAGGAATTCTGCTTGTGGTAGCAAATCCAGTTGATATTCTTACTCAGGTAGCAATCAAATTATCAGGTCTCCCGGAAAACAGAGTGATCGGTTCAGGAACTGTTTTAGATAGTGCCAGATTACGATATAAATTAGGGGAACATTTATCGGTGGACAGCCGCAGTGTGCATGCATTTATTATTGGTGAACATGGAGACAGTGAAGTGGTGGCATGGTCGTCTGCAAATGTATCTGGTGTACCACTGAGTGAAATGTGCGAAATGCGAGGTCATTACAAGCATAAGGAGAATACGCAGGAAATTGCAGCAGCGGTAAAGAACAGTGCATACGAGATTATAAACAGAAAACATGCGACATATTACGGCATCGCGATGTCTGTAAAAAGAATCTGTGAAGTGATTATGCGCGATGAAAAATCGATTTTGCCGGTTTCGCATATGATACATGGTTCGTATGATATTGACGGTGTGGCTCTTAGTATGCCGGCGATTGTAGGCGCAGAAGGTATCGAGTCAGATATCCCAATTAATCTCAATGGAGAGGAAGCATTAAAACTGAAAGAATCTGCAGATTCTTTAAAGAAAATTTTAGATACCATAGAAGTATAAGAAAAGTAAATTTTATCCTTTGAAATAGTGAGTTTTATCGGATGCAAGAGCCTAGGGCATATGGTATAATAAATCCATGAAAAGGAAGAAAAAAATGGTGATATTGGCTATGGTTGTTATTGCTGTTGCGTTACTCCTAGAAGTCAATATTCTAAACTATGTGAATGGTAAAAATGCATATAGAATGTCAAAGGCGCTTCTTGATCGTGTTATGACCGTGCTTGATGAAAATGACAAGGACAGAGAGGAACTTGTCCAGCTGCTTATGGATGAATATATTGTGCGGGCCAAATCTGTATCCTATATTGTCGATGCAAAGCCGCAGGTGGAGCATGATGTAGAGGAACTACAAAAGATAGCGAGTCTGATGTCGATTGATGAGATACATCTGTTTGATGAAAATGGACGTATTTATAGTGGTACGCTGCCCCGATATTTTGGATATAGTTTTGATTCCGGTGAGCAGATGCAATATTTCAAGATTATGCTTGAAAATAAAGAGCTTAGTATGTGTCAGGAAGTTACCCCTAATACCGCAGAAGGTAAAGAAATGATGTATGCGATTACCTGGAATGAAGATGGTACCAAAATGATCCAGGTGGGAATAGAACCTACGCGTCTTCTTGCCGAAATGAAACAGACGCAGGTTTCTATGGTTGTAGCAGATATGCCGGTATACGAAGGCATGGAGATTTTTGTCGCAGATGCGAAGACAAAGATAATAAAAGGTGCTACAGACAGCAGCAAAGAAGGAAAAAAGCTGGACGAAATCGGGATATCCTCTCGTGATATAGATAAGGAGCAGTCAATAGCAGAACGCGTTCGTATTGATGGAAAATCCTGCAGATGTGTTATGAAGCAGGATGATAATTATATCGTCGCGGTAAGCATAGAGAACATATATTATTTGCAAAGCAGTGTGCTGGCTACTTTAATTGTAGGAATTTATCTGATTGTGGCATCTGGCTGTATGCTATATATGCTTTCTAAGGTTTTAAAAGAAAAATTTGAAAAAGAAGCTTTGATTTATACATCGAATACGGATGAACTTACGAAGTGCCTGAATAGGCACGCATATGAACAAGATATCAATAAGCTGGATTTAGATGAGGAATGGATTTATATTTCTCTGGATTTAAATGGTTTGAAAAGCGTAAATGATTCCTGTGGTCATGCAGCCGGAGATGAACTAATCATTGCTGCGGCAGAATGCATGAAAAAAGCATTTGGTGCGTATGGTCAGATATATAGAATTGGTGGAGATGAATTTGTCGTTTGTATGACAAAACAGGTGCAGCAGTTCGAAGAAGCATTGCGGGTATTTGAAACAAGTGTACAGAATTGGCATGGTGAACTTGCAGATGCGCTGAGTATTTCTTATGGGCATGTGTATAGTACAGAACGGGCATGGAAAAATATACACGAGGTTTCAAAACTTGCAGACCAGAGAATGTATGCGTGTAAAGCGTGTTATTATCGGCAACCAGGCAGAGACAGAAGAAGATAAAAAGGAATGCCCTAATTTGCCGAGTCTGTGAAAGTTTTTCTGTAAATAGGATTTTAAGGTCTTCTATGATAAAATA
>OIWK01000541.1_pt1 | contig 40440 bp, 29 predicted proteins | sample 1587401 | NCBI WGS metagenome assembly OIWK01 (sample SAMEA3888911, study PRJEB22519) | human gut metagenome | biome: human gut; feature: human-associated habitat; material: faeces | place: Denmark | collected 2009 | reverse complement strand
TAGATTCACCTGCTGACGCTGTTCACTTAAAAAGTCCTTCTATTATGCTCAGGCTTCGCCCGAGACCTGCTGCCATTATACCGAGTTACGCCTTTTACAATGTCAACAAGACAGAAATACAATATGCAAAGCAACATACCACGTGCCGCTATCCATGTCGGCAAAGACAAGAAATCATTCTCCGCCCAAGTGGGCAACGAAGCCGAGCGCAGAGGCTGGGACGAGAATGTTTATCGTCTGAAAAATGCCGACAAGGAGAAGAACAATCATTACAACTTCTCTCGCAAGAATCTCAACTTCGAGATAGTCAAGGATGGAAAGATTGTCCCTCTTGGTTCCAATCCCATTCCACTCCATGAGCGCATTCAGATGCGCCTTGATGAATTGGGATTCAAGCCATACATGGATGCCAGGCATCCAGACCAAGTATCAAAGAACAGTCCGAACTGCACTGTCGGCATGATATTCAGTGGCGACCACGATGTGCTGTACAACCTCGCTTTTGGCAACCAAAGGATAGACACTGCCAATCCTGATGCAGATCATAGCCACATCGTATTGCAACAAGGCATTTATAAATGGGCAAAGGACACCTACGACTTTGCCTGTCGAAAATGGGGCGAGGAGAACATCATTAGTTTTGCCGTCCATTGTGATGAAACAAGCATCCATGCCCATGTACAGACTATTCCTGTGGAGAAAGTCAAGAAACGTGGACGCATCGGTAGCAAGTATGTCAACAAGAACAATCCTGACATAGTGCTTTCAACTAAAGAATGGAAAGCATTACCCAAAGAGGAGCGAGACAACTACACCAAGCAGACTGCCTCAAAGGATTATGTTGAGTGTGTGTCTTATGCCAAGGTGTGGGGAGAGACGAGAAAAGCAAAGTCGGAATATCTCTCGCAACTTCATACAGACTATCACAATGAGGTTGGCCGCAAGTATGGTCTTGCACGCGGTATCCCTTACAATGATCTGTCCCCAGAAGAAAGGCGTGGACGCAGGCATAAGAACAAAGTCGTTCTTGAAGCCGAGCGACAGGCGAAAGCTGCTCTTGACAAGGTGGAGAAATACGCTGTGCTTGCCACTATTGACAAGCAAGAGCTCACCTTCCCTCTTCTCAATATCAAGACACCTGTTCAAGAGGCAATGGATGCCGTTAAGAAAGAACTTGCCATTCCTATTCCTGCACTTATCGGACAAAAGACTTGGCGAGAGGAACGAACAACAAACATCAATGATGCTATCAAGGCTCTTGTCGTTGCCATCAACGCTGAACGTGACAAGCAGAATAATGGTATACGAGCATCTGTCAACAAAACTTACACTTACTATATGCAGCAACTCAACAAACTGATTATTGAGAACAAGGCTTTGCAGAAAGGAAACGACACGCTAAAGACTGAAAATGCAAAAGTGAAACAACGCATATCGCAACTTGACGAGAACGCAGTCAGACGAGTAACCGCTCAAAAGGATGCAGTTATAGGAAGTCTCAATACCCAATTAGTCTCAAAAAACGAGGACATTACAAAACTCAAGACTGATTACAATACTTTATGGGAGAAATACAAAATCTTGGTTCTTCAATGGAACGACTTGACAAAGCAGCCAGAAATAATTGAAGCTGTTAAACGTGTGGAAGAACGCAAGGAACAAGAAGCGGAGGCAAAACGTGAGGAACAGGCAAGACAAGACAGATTCCAAGATGTACTTGACCGATTCATTAATGAAGGTCATGAACAGCTCAAAGCCTTTTCACAATCAAGCAGAATAGATTTCTATGAGAAAGAAGCCAAAGCAATCTATTATGGTATTATGGCTACTGCCACAAAATCCAACATTGCGCTTCGCTCTCCACAAGGAGCAAAATTTGCAGTTGAAAGATTTCTCGCGAGCATGGATTGGAATGGTTGTGGCAGCTATCGGAGAGAATGTGTCGCACACTGGACAAAACTCTTTGCTACCGATGAGGTTGTTTATACCGAACCCATCATTCAGAACTTCCTTTCGTTCATTGATTACATGTCGTGCAGCGCAGATACATACATTTCACTCGGTGGCTCCAATGGTTGTGCTGACCAACTTACGAATTGGGACGGAACACAGAAGTTGGGATTAGGAGCACCACCAAAAAAGAAGTCACAAGGTTTATTCAGATAATGACAATGAGAGGCGATTTGTAGCAATTAGCACTACAAATCACCTCGAATCACAGAAATGTGATGCCAGAAGTAAAGATTTCCAATTATTTATTCTTTCGTCTGAATAAGATTTCTTACTTTTGTAGTCAATAATTGACAATTCTTTTAAAAGATAATCTGTCACTTGTAATGAACATAATAGAATGTTGTTAAAACAAATTCTGAATTATAATAAATGAATAAAGAGTAATAAAAAACAATGCTGTACGGAATAGATATTTTTTCTGGTGCAGGAGGTCTAAGTCTTGGTGCAGAAATGGTTGGAATAAAAATCAGTCATGCTGTAGAAATTAATCCAAGTGCAGCTAAAACCTTCTTGCGAAATCACAAGGGGGCAGAAGTACACCAAGGTGATATTAAGGATATAAAATCATCTGATCTTATCTCCAAAAATCATCCTGTGTTTGTAATTATGGGAGGGCCTCCATGCCAAGGCTTTTCCCTTTCCAATACACGGACAAGGAATATGGAGAATAAGAATAATTTTTTATTCTTAGAATTTGTAAGATTGGTTAAAGAAATTAAACCTACATGGTTCGTCTTAGAAAACGTGTGGGGGCTTACCAACATCAATGAAGGCCAAACAAAGACCATGATTGAAAATTGTTTCCAAGAATTAGGATACAAAGTGAAATCTGAAGTCCTGTGGGCTTCTGACTATGGAGTACCACAAAAAAGGAACCGTTTTTTTATGGTTGGGAATAAGAATGGAATAGAATTCAAATTTCCAAAACCATTTGATTATGAAGTCACTGTTGAAGAAGCTATAGCAGATTTACCAATACTTGCTAATGGACAAATGCTTGCAGAAGCACCTTACATGATACCTTTTGAGCAGTCCAGTGATTATGCACAACAAATGCGCAAGAAATCAGATGTTGCTACACAGAACTATGTGTCACGCAACAATGAACTTGTTATAGAAAGGTATCGGCATATTCCACAAGGTGGAAATTGGCGCAACATTCCTGATTATTTGATGAAAAATTATGCGGACAAGGGGCGTTGTCATAGTGGAATTTACAAAAGACTTGTTGCAAACAAACCTTCTGTTGTAATATCAAACTATCGTAAAAGTATGTTGATTCACCCATATCAGGATAGAGGACTTTCCGTAAGAGAAGCAGCCCGTTTACAAAGTTTCCCAGACAACTTTATCTTTGAAGGCCCGATATCTCACATACAACAACAAATAGGAAATGCAGTTCCGCCATTGCTTGCAAAAGCAGTTTTTTCTCAAATTGTAAAAATTTCCAAAAATTACCAAAAATATGAGCAAAGATAAAATCAATGTACCGAAGGCATCAACTCTAATGGGCTCTTTGCGTTCTATGGGTTACACCTTTGAGTCTGCGGTTGCTGATGTTATTGATAATAGTATCAGTGCTCATGCTTCAATCATTAAAATATTATTTCCTACTAATCCTCTCGACTCAATAGCTGTTGGCATTATGGACAATGGTGACGGTATGACAGATAATGAACTATTTGAAGCTATGCGTTATGGTTGCATGGCTTCAGAAATAGAACGTAAACAGGATGATTTAGGTCGCTTTGGTTTGGGAATGAAAGCAGCTTCTCTTTCCCAATGCCGAAATCTAACTGTCGTTAGTTTTGACACGAATTCAAATCTCAACGCTTATACATGGGATTATGTTTATATTCAGAAGAAACAGGACTGGATTGTACAAGAACTTACAGAAAATGAAATAAGTAAACTTCCGTATATAAACTCATTAATAGAAAATAAGAAAGGAACACTTGTGCTTTGGCAGGATTTCGATGTTATATCCAAATCAAGTGATGGACAAGTATATGAAACACTTATTGATTTGCGAAAATCTCTTGAAAAGACATTGGCATTGATCTATCATAGATTCTTGTCCCAAACCACAACTTCAAAATTAAAGATATACATCAACAAACAGTCTGTTAAACCACTTGATCCTTTTTTAGAGCATCATCCCAAGACAACCTATAAAAAGGAGCGTACCATTGCCATAAATGATAGTGAAGGCAAGGAGCGTCTTATTTATATCAAGCCTTTTGTCTTGCCGTTTGCTACAGACATGAGTGAAAGCGATAAGAAACTTATTGGTGGAATAGAAAACCTTAGAACTAAACAAGGTTTTTATATTTATCGCAATAATCGTTTGATTATATGGGGAACTTGGTTTGGTATGAAACCACGTGCTGAACTAACAAAGAATGCTCGTATTCGTGTAGACATTCCAAATTCTCTTGATGACATATGGGGTATTGATATAAAGAAACAGAATGCCAGCATACCAAAGAGAATTCTTCATCAGTTAAAGAGAACTGTTGTTGAAGCGTTGGACATTTCGGTGAATCAGCAAACTTATAGAGGACGAACTGTAAAGATTGATGATGATACCGATTATATTTGGGATAGAAAAGAAGGACGTAATAATACTTTTTTCTATCAGATAAATCGGGAAAGTAAACTTTACAAATTTGTCAAAGAAAAGATGTCTGATTCCGATTATAGTTATTTGGAAATATTACTAACTGAAATAGAAAGGAATATTCCAACACAGCAAATGTATATAGACAAATCTAATGAAGTAATTTCTGGTGAAGAAACAGATAGTAGATTCGATGATGTCTTTCAGATTGCAGTAACTATGATCGCGACATTAAAATCTACAGGTAATCAATCGTATGAGGATATTATAAATGGCTTGATGAAATCTGAGCCTTTTTGTAAGTATCCGAAAATAAGAGTTAAACTTATTGAAAACTTTAAGAGTTAAATATGACGGACGATTTATACTTATCATTAAAGCAAATTACATATGGATTTATCAACGCTGACAAAAGTGCAGGTAAAGAGGTAAAATATGAGAACATTAGTTCTTATATAGATAGAGCTGTATCTTTGTTTCCAGTCTCATGTGATGACAAAGCCAAAAAACGTCTTTTTACTGATATTGAATACCAGTTCCAGATAACTCACGCTAAAGGGCATGTTATATTTGACGATTACGACAATGCTAACGAATGGTACAGCAATGACAAAATAGAAGATCTTTACTTTTGGAATAGATACAAAAGTCTTCTCTTGGCAAATCCCTCTTTTAACATTAAGAGTATAAATCTTTTGGATGAAGAAACTTTGCCTAACATCATGAATTGTCTTGGAAATCCAAAAGAGCTGTTTGAGGGTAAGAGATTTAGAAAAGGACTTGTAATTGGTGATGTCCAATCCGGTAAAACAGCCACATACTCAGGTCTTATTTGCAAAGCTGCTGATGCTGGATATAAAGTTGTAATACTCCTTGCTGGTATAACAGAAAGCCTTCGACAGCAAACGCAAGAACGTATAGACGAAAGTATTGTCGGCATAACGTATAAAAAAGTTGGTAAACAAGTGGTTAGCAACAAAATTGGTGTTGGAAAAGACAACAAGCAACTTAGAGCTACGTCTTTTACATCATGTGTAAGTGATTTTGTTGGCAACCATGATAAAATTGCCATGTCTTTAAATTCACAAAACTCACTTATAGTTTTTGTCGTTAAGAAGAATGTATCTGTATTAAACAAACTTTATAAATGGTTATATGATCAAAATGTTGATACAGTAAAGGGTTACATTGATATACCAATGTTACTTATTGACGATGAAGCAGACAATGCATCCGTAAACACCAAGAAAGACGAAACGGATCCCACAAAAACAAATAAGCTCATACGCCAAGTATGTTGCTTATTCAAAGATACAACTTATGTAGGGTTTACAGCAACGCCATTCGCAAATGTTTTCATAGATCCAGACTCCGTTGACAGCATGAGAAATGCAGATCTGTTTCCTGAACATTTTATTTATGCTTTAGAGCCACCATCTAATTATGTGGGTGCTCAAAAAATATTCTATGAGGATGGTCCTTATTACAGGAATCTTCGCTACATAACCGATATAGAAGAACCTGATTACACATCAGAAGAATATCATGATATGGTAGAGAATGATGCCGAGACATTAAATTCAGGTACATTTTATTACCGTCATAAAAAAGAATGGAATGGGCAACTACCAAAATCATTGGATGAAGCTGTCTATTGTTTCTATTTAGCTAATACAATACGTGATTTACGAGGAAACCATTCCTCTCCACGCAGTATGTTAGTTAATATGAGCCGTTTTATAAAAGTACAAAAGTATATTGCTGAACATATTGAAACATTGCACGAAAAAATAGTAGATGACATTCGATTCAACTTTAGTGACGATTCGGAGAGCAATAAGTCCTTGCCTTTATACAAAAGGTTTGAAACTATTTGGAATAAGCATTTTGTACATGTTCATGACATAACTTTTGAGCGCATCATACAGAAACAGGCCATACTAAATGCTATAGATAAAATTAAAATTATGGTAGTCAATGGCTCTAAACAGAGCAGTGCTCTTGACTATCGTAACAATAAATTTTTACGTGTCATTGCAGTTGGTGGACTTGCCCTGTCCCGTGGGCTTACTTTGGAAGGACTTCTTGTAAGTTACTTTTATCGTAACACTTCAACTTTTGATGTGTTAATGCAGATGGGACGTTGGTTTGGCTATCGTGCTGGTTATGATGATATATTCCAAATTTGGACAAGCAAGAATAGTGCAGAATGGTATGCAGAAGTAGCGAGATCTTCTCAAGAATTGAAAGACAATATTAAAGATATGTACGACCAACGCCTTACACCAAAAGATTTTGGTATTAAGGTTCGAGACAATTCCGTGGAGTTACAGATAACAGCATCCAATAAGATGCGTAATGCTCTTGGCTTAGATGTTCGCTATTCATTCTATGGAAATATCTATGATACACCTTATGTGAGTTTTAACATCGAGCATAACAGAAATAACCTTAAACAAACAGGTGATTTGATAGCCAGATTGTTTGCTGGAGGATACACTCTCAGATACACGGATTTGGTTAAAAAGTCAAATAAAGATGTGTGTGATACATCCGATGGAACTTCAAGATTCTTCGAGAATGTACCAAAGGATTTAGTAATTTCATTTCTTAAAAACATAAAATGTTCAATGGCAAATGGTAATTTCCACATTCCTAACATTTTGGAGTTCTTATCCGATCCAAACAATACAGGAATAGAACTATGGGATATAGTGATAGAAGGTGGTGAAAGCCAAGAGCATGTTTCTTTCGATGGGTTAAAAGCTATAAGGTGCATGAAACGTTCCATTGAATATGGGAATAAAAATGTTGTACAAATTAGTTCAAGGCGTAGAGTATTAAGTGGTAGCTCAGAAGGCAAATTCGCTTTATCAAAGGAGCAGATACAGCTTGCTGAAAAAAGATGTACAGAGGATTGGATTTCAAAAGGAGAACCTACTGAAGGACGTGAATTTAAACTGAAAGCATATTTTCAATACTTGCCGCAAAGGAAACCAATTTTCATTATCATGCCCATAGCGCCCAAGGAAGCGACATCTGACGAGAATGAGCGAATGACCAAATTCCGTACAGAACTTGGCAATGACAAAATTATCGCTTTTGCAATAGGTTTGCCAGGAGTACAAGGAATGGAAAATGCTGTTCATTACAAAATAAACAAGATTTTTCAACGTCTCAATATTGAGGATATAGAAGAAGAGGAGGTAGACGATGCAGACTAAGATTTTCACAATCCTTTCAGGAGATATCCCTGCAAGTCATTTCATCCGCATAGGTAATAATCGTAATATTAATATCTATGTTGGAAGGGACGAGTATGGCCGTTATTCTTTCGACTTTAGAGGTAGTTTTAAAATCTCCAAAACCAAAAGTTCTGAGATTATAAGTGTATCTCACATCAATTGTAACAACGACATTTTCTTACGATTCTCATTGGAGAGACCTTCTTTACTTGAGTATTTCTGCACTTTTTGTGAAGATTTAATGTCTTCATGTGCAGTTATCAATGACGATGAAACCGCTTATCACACTTTAAGAACTCGCTATTTTTCTTGGAAACAATTGTTTAAGCCTAATCATGGAAATCTCTCAGAGATTGAAATCATGGGGTTGATTGGTGAGCTACTTTTTCTTAAAGGTGTGATGATTCCTGATAAAGGTTTAGATAAGGCGTTGGAAAGTTGGACTGGCCCAGAAAAGACTCATAAGGATTTTTCGCTTGATGAAGAATGGTATGAAATTAAAACAATAGCTGTGGGCAAGGAGACTGTTCACATCTCGTCAGTAGAGCAATTGGACAGTGAAGTCTGCGGTTCCCTTGTTGTATATGCTTTAGAGAAGATGAGCACATCATATAATGGGTTAAGGTTAAATGCACTTGTCACTAACATTATTGCCTCTATAAGTTCCACTATCCAAAAGGATTACTTTCTTGCTAAGCTTGGACTATACGGCTTTGACTTTTCTCCCGAAAATGACAATTATGTATACGACTTGAAGGCTATGAATATATATAAAGTTGAAGGAAACGATTTTCCAAGAGTTATGAGAGAGAAATTACCTAAAGCAATTTCTAAAATACAATATGATATTGTACTCTCAAATATAGAAAAGTTTAAAATTTCGTAAAGAACAAATCTTTAAATTATGGACATCGAGGAATATAGAAAACAATTTATCGATGAATTGAGGTTCAATGCCGAACATGAAGGCACTGAGCCTGAAACTCAATTCATAGAGAAATATCTTTCGGACTTGGAAGAAATCGGAGAGTTGAACGATCCTATACCAATGTCTGTAGAGATGCGCGGTTCTCGAAATAGATTGCTTGCATTTGATGCTTACGCATATGATGAAGCTGATGGGGCATTAATTTTGATTGCAAGTGATTTTACCAATGAACGTGATAGTACCCCAACACTCACAAATTCACGTATAGAGGATATATACACACATATGTTGAATTTCCTTGATGAATGTGTACAAGGTAATATCAGCAAATATTGTGACGATTCCGATCCAGCACTGATTATAGCAAATGAGTTTCGTAAAAAGATAGGTAAAGGATTGCTATCTACAGAAATCCTTCGTTTCAAATTCTTTATATTGTCTAATGCCACACTAAGCAAGCAAGTGAAGAATTTGTCTAAGCCTGAATTTTTGGGTCGTCCTGTCGAACTTAACGTATGGACATTAGAACGATTCTATCAAACATTTGCCTCTAATTCAAGTGAGATAATAGAAATAGATACTACTGACTTTGGTTGTGATGGTATCCAGTGTCTAAAAGCAGACATTGGAGTTGACAGTGAATATGATGCCTATCTTGGCATTGTGCCAGGTAAGTTTCTTGCTGACATTTACCTAAAATATGGAAGCAAACTACTACAAGGCAATGTGCGAGCATTTTTAAGTGTAAGAGGAAAAGTCAACAAAGGAATTAGAGATACTATCATAAATCATCCTGAGAATTTCTTCACTTTCAATAATGGTATAGCTGTTGTTGCTCGTTCTGTTTCATTTTCTGCAGATAAAACTCAAATAGTACATTTTAAGGATCTGCAAATTATCAACGGAGGTCAAACGACGGCTTCTTTGGCTAATGCCATCATTAAAAAAGAAGCTCGCTATGGCATGGATAATTTGTATGTTCCGATGAAATTGACAGTCTTGAATGTTGAAAATGATTTGTCTGAAGAACAAGTAGAGCGATATAACAGCATAACAAAGACTATTTCACAATGTGCAAATAGCCAAAATGCTGTTTCTGAGGCTGATTTCTTCTCTAACCACCCATTCCATGTGTTAATGGAAAAATTGTCTAAAAAGGTAATGGCACCTCCTGTAAATGGAAATCCATATCAAACGATATGGTTTTATGAGCGTTCGCGAGGCAAATGGGAACAGGAACAAATGAAACTGACACCAGCACAGAAAAAGAAATTTTGTGAGATGCATCCTAAGAATCAAGTCATCAAAAAGGAAAAACTTGCAAAATGTTACAATACAATACTGATGAATCCACATCAAGTATGCCAAAGTTCTGCAATCAATTTCAATAGATTTGCTGGTGTTATTGAAAAAATTTACGATGAGAATAGAGATAGTATAAATGAGGATTTCTTCCGTAAATGCGTTAGCTCCGTTATACTTTTCGATACTCTTGATGGATTGATTAGTAAGGCTTCATGGTATCCTAAAGGTGGTAACAAAGCCCAGATAGTACCATATACGATAGCCAAACTCATGACTATCATCCCTAAAGGCAAAGATATAGACTGGCGTTATATATGGCAGAAACAAACTCTTTATCCTGAATTGGCAGAAGAATTGTTGAGACTTGCGTATTGTACTCATAACTTCTTGATGGATCAAGCAAATGGAGGTATCGTTAGAACCATATCACGTACACAAGCTGTATGGAAGAATTTCCAAGATTACAAATATACACTTGGTGAAACATTCTTGTCAACATTAGTGTCTATCGAAGAAACAAAAAATGCAGAACGTGCAGCAAAACGTGCACATAAGTTTGACGCAGCTATTGATGCATCTGTGGAAATTTTCAATCTTGGAGCAAATTATTGGATGAAAGTATACAATGACCTTATGAAAGAGAACGTTCTTTCTTATGGTGATTGTAGCTTTATAAAAGGAATTGCAGACTACATTGCAAAGCAGAATTTACCTTCTGCCTCACAATGTAAGCGTTTGGTTAAAATCGTGAACAAGGCTGAAGACAAAGGCTACATAATGCCCAATTAAAAAACATTTCATGGCACTCGCAATAAACATAAACGACCTGCTTAACAAGCAGAAAATAGAATCTAACCGCATTGAGTTCAAGAAAGGTTGGAACCCAGGAAGCATATATCACAGTATATGTGCTTTCGCCAATGACTTTGATGACCTTGGTGGTGGATATATCATTGTAGGTGTAGATACCGATGATAAGACTGGCATGGCAATACGACCTGTAGAAGGCGTGCCAATGGAAAATATAGATAACATTTTGCAAGAGATGGTGGGCTACAACAACAAAATGACTCCATACTACTTGCCTCGCACTTCTGTAGAGGAGGTTGATGGCAAACAGTTGATAGTTATATGGTGTCCTGCTGGCAGTTACCGTCCATATTCTGTGCCTGTAAACGTAACAGCGAAAGGGACAAAAGAATATTTCTACATTCGCAGTGGCACAAGTAGCATTGAGGCAAGAGGTGAAGTTCTCGTTGAATTGCGAGAGTTGGCTAATCGTGTGCCTTTTGATGAACGAGGCAATAGCGACATCCTGTTGGAAGATATTTCTCTGGTGCTTCTTCGTGATTATCTTGTCAAAGTGGGTAGCAAACTGGCTGATGATGTGATAACGACTCCGCTTTCTACCATACTTGACCAAATGGAACTGTACACAGGACCAAAAGAAAACCGTTTGCTTCGCAATGTGGTAGCCATGATGTTCTGCGAGAATCCAAGCAAGTTCTTCCCTTACACTCAGATTGATGTAGTGACATTCCCTAACGGAAAGATGAATGATCCAAACAATTTCACAGAAGTTACATTCAAAAGCAGTGTTCCGCAGATGATAAAACAGACAATGGATTACATCAAGAGCAATGTACTCAAAGAGCATGTTCGTAAGATTTCCGGTAGGCAGGAGGCAGAACGTTTTTGGAACTATCCATACGATGCTATTGAGGAAGCAGTTGTAAACTCTGTATATCACAGAGATTTCTTGCAGCATGAACCAATAGAGATTACCATTGAACCAAGCGGAATCTCTATACTCAATTGTCCTGGACCTGACAGAAGCATCTCCAAGGAGGATATAGAAAAGGGCGATATGCTAAAAAGCCGTCGCTATCGCAACCGCCGTTTGGGTGATTTCTTAAAAGAACTTGACCTTACAGAAGGGCGCTCAACTGGTGTTCCAACAATACAAACAAAGTTAGCAGAGAATGGTTCACCACGTGCCATCTTTGAAACTACAGATGACCGCTTGACGTTCTTGGTTACTATTCCTGTTCATGAAGGATGTCGTGAAAGTTCGGAAACGAATAGCAACAGTTCGGAAACAGACATACTTGGTTCGGAAAGAGGTTCGGAAACAAAAACGAAAAGTTCGGAAAGAAGTTCGGAAACAAAGGACTTGATTATAGATATTATAAAACAAGACCCACATATAACAGCCGCTGAAATCGCAATGCAATTGAATATGTCTTCACGAGGAGTTGAGAAGCAAATACGTAAACTTCGTGAATTAGGCAAGATTAAACGAACCGGTGGTAGATATGGAGGCTATTGGGAAATCGTAATATTAGACAAAGAATAAAACGGATATGTTATTAGGAAACAAGATAAGGTCTCTAAGAGACGAACAAGGAATATTGCAGCGTCAAGTGGCTGCATACTTGGAAATTGACACTCCAATGTTCAGCAAGATTGAACGTGGGGACAGGCGAGCAAAGAGAAGTCTGGTAATTCAAATGGCAACATACTTCAAAGTGGATGAAAAGGAAATGCTCACTCTTTGGCTTGCCGACAAGGTATTGGATGCTTTGGAGGGTGAAGAAGAATTAAATTTAAATGCGATAAAGATTGCAGAAATGGAAATAAACAATGAGCGAAATGAGCAACATTGATAATGCTACAAAATCAGAACTATTGCAGGCAGTAGAAGATGAACAAATAAAAATCAATCAAAACATAGTTAAATTATTTGGAATGGAATTGTATGTGGAAAAGAAAGGATTTACACAACATCAAATATACGAATTGGCAGGAGCCAAAGATTATGTTTCAACTATAACATTTGCCCCGGATTCAGATTCGGCACAAAAATATGGACAATCATTAACCGTCAATTTTATATATACATTGAAAGAGCGTAAACTCTTGGAAAATGACATCTACGCTTTAGATAATGATTTTCATGTAAAAGTAGTAGAATTACTGAATAAACTTAATGATAAATTATCTAAAGAAGTAAAAGAAACAGGGGTAAATATTAAAGATATTATAGAGCTTTTAGTGCTACCTTTAAATAAAGAATGTAATACATATCAGAGTAAAGAACTTAGAGAACCTTATATTATGAATATTCCTATATCGTCTTCTTCAAACGGAGGAGATATTGGATGGATATTTGGTTTTCTACAGAAAATGAAAAACGAAAATATTGCTATCACACCAGATGAGGAATTCGAATATCTTGCATATAAGATAATTCTTGACTTTGATAACGTTACCAAAGAAGAACATAATGCTATTTTTGATGAAACCAATGCTATAAAATCTCCTATGGTTGCATACTACTATTTAATGTGGAGGAAACAAACCAAAGGATTAAATAATAAAGAAAAAAACATTTTAGGGGAAATAATATCCAATCAGCTTATAAAACGTTTAAATCAAACAGAAGAAGAATTAAAGAAAATGGGGCTAAGTCTTCGAAAATTAGGAGAAAAATATCCACAAAAATTTGCTTTACTATTTGATAAAATTGCACACTTTCACGAAATAAGATATAATGTATCAGGAAAGCATTTGCTTTATTGTAATTTCGATACATTCTTGCATGTTTATTTAAGACATGTCAAAGAATTAAAAGTAGACAACCAATTTGGAGATAGGGACAAGTTTCAGCTAAAAGAAGAAAATGTTATGGACGTAATGGGGCATGTTATGCGTTCTTTAAATGATGAGTATCAATTGTATAAAGAACAGAATCCTAATGGAAGATTTTTTCGTAAAGGAGCAATGGCTTACTATTATAATGGGGATTATTATAATGTTGTTGTAAATGCAGATGGCAGTATCTCTACTTTTTACAAAGGAAGTGGGGATAAACAGTAAAAATTCAAGTTAACAAATATTAATTACTGATTTGTATATAACTCTTCACGTTTCTATAAAAACAATACAAAACTGAAATCTTGCATACAATGGGAACTTTATGGTATCATTTATACTCGGAGTCGTAAGGTTTCTTCTGCTTTACAGATACTTACAAAATACATACTGGTTCAAACGTGGAGCCAGTCTGCCGCTCGTTCCACATTCTGAAGGCCTTCGCATTGCCCTGTTCGTCGAAACGAGCAACGACGGAAGCCCCACGTGGATGAGTAAGTATATGATACCCCTTAATGCCTCATGCGCAAAATAAGCGCATGAGGTCATTAAGGGTATGTATATAATACACCCCTTTGGGGCGTTCCCGTTGCTTTGTCTTTGACGAACAGATGAAGTTGCGAAGTTCTCAGAATGTCAAAACCAAAGCGTCAGTAACGCCTTTATGTATATATGTCTCCTGTATTGACGGGTCTGCATAAGTCCTGCCAATGGATTGACAAATGCAAATTTAGCGTTTTTCCCTTTATACCACAAATTTTATTGTTCGATAATTTGCTGATATTTATTATTTGAATTATCTTTGCCACATGAGTATTGAATTTGACAAGGAATATCTGCATGACTTGTTTTTCAAAGGCAAGACAAGTGACAAGAAGCACCGCTTTCAGCCGGAAGTGGTACGAAGTTATCAGAAGGCTGTTGTTGCTCTTGCCAATGCCAAGTGTATAGAGGATTTGTTTGTTTTTAGATCATTAAACTATGAAGTTCTTGTTGGTGATAAAAAAGGCATTTCTTCTGTTAGGTGTGGCAAACAGTATCGTTTGGAATTCATAGTCAAAGATAATACGGATGACATATCAATAAAAGTATGTCGTTTGTTAGATATTAGTAATCATTACAAGTGAATAATATTTGGTATGGAAAATACAAAGACATATAGTATGGATGATTTGGTGCCCTCTTTTCCTGTCCATCCTGGTGAGATAGTGAAGGATGAGCTTGAGGCACGCGGAATTTCTCAGCGTAAATTCGCTTCGATTATAGGCTGTTCTTACACTGTGTTTAATGAGATTCTTAATTGCAAGCGTCCTATAACCACTGATTATGCTTTGCGCATAGAGGCAGCTCTTGGTATCAAGGCTTATATGCTTGTGAATATGCAGAGTGAATATAATCTTCAGACTGCCAGACAAGACTCTCATTTATCTATAATCTTGAGCAAGATACGGTCTGCAGCTGCAATTTTATGATATGTAGAAAAAATCCAAGGCGGATGCGAAGCACTCTCAGAAGTGCGGCGCATCCGCTTTTTTTGTATATTAATATGTACATGCGTTCCTATATATGCGTATTTCTATGCTTTTGCAACATAGTTGCATTGCTTATTCCTTATCTTTGCAACTGACTTTTTTTTAGCTTAATAATAAACACTTAATGAAATATGCTTAGACGAATCACTTATTACTTATTATCAGTAGTCTTCGTGGCGGGAATGGTCGCTTGCGGAGGCAAGTCCCATGACCATCTCGATCACGACCATGACCATGAGCATGCCGAGGAAACAGAGCACCACGACCACGATTCCGAAGAGGAAGGCCATGATGCTAAGGGTGCTCATACAGACGAGATAATCCTCTCGGCTGAGAAAGCGCGTGCAGCAGGCGTTAAAGTGGAGGAGGTGAAGCCCGGAGTGTTCCATGGTGTCATTCACACCAGTGGCAAGGTGATGTCGGCATCGTGCGACGAGACCACCGTTGTAGCCACCATTAGCGGACGTGTGCAGTACAAGAACCACGTCAGCGAGGGACTGAAGGTGGCTGCCGGAACAACGCTTTTCTCAATCACTTCAGCCGGAATGCAGCTTGCCGACGGCGACCCCGTGCAACGTTCGCGCATCGACTACGAACGTGCTGAGCGCGACTATACACGTGCCAAGATACTCATCAAGGACAAGATAATAAGCGAGAAAGACCTTGCTGTAGCCAAAGCCGAATACGAAGCTGCCAAGCTTACATATACAAGTATGAAGCGTACGCGCAGCGAGGGTGGGGTAGCAGTGTCGGCTCCGCGCGGCGGCTATGTCAAGCAGTGCCTCGTTAACGGTGGCGATTACGTCGAAGCCGGTCAGCCTCTTGCCATAATCACCCAGAACAAGCATCTGTATCTGCGTGCCGAAGTGTCCGAACGCCACTTTGGCGATGTCAACAAGATACGTTGTGCCAAGTTCCGTACCAGCTATAGCAACCGCCTCTACGACATCACCGACATGGGTGGACACATCCAGTCTTACGGTCGTTCGGCTGAGGTGAACAACTCATACATCCCCGTCATCTTCGAGTTCAACAATACTGGCGACGTAGTGCAGGGTTCATACGCCGAGATTTACCTCATCACCCACGACCGTCCCAACGTCATCACGCTGCCCCTTACAGCCCTCACCGAGGAGCAGGGCGTCCATTTTGTCTACATCCAGATAGATGCCGAAGGCTACCGCAAGCAGGAAGTTACGCTTGGCGAGAGCGACGGTGAGCGTGTCGAAATACTCACCGGAGTGAAGCAGGGCGACCGCGTCGTGACAAAGGGTGCCATGCAAGTAAGATTGGCTTCGGCCTCAAACGCTATTCCAGCGCATAATCATAATCACTAAGAACTATGCTGAATAAGATAATACGTTTCTCGCTTGAGAACAGAATCCTCGTGTTGGTGGCGTCGGTGCTGCTTGTCATTGCCGGCCTATACTCCACCAGCAAGACCGATGTCGACGTGTTCCCTGACCTCAACGCACCTACCGTAGTCATCATGACCGAAGCCGGTGGCATGGCAACCGAGGAAGTGGAGCAGCTCGTCACATTCCCTATTGAGACCGCCGTCAATGGCAGTACCGGAGTGCGTCGTGTCCGTTCGCAGTCTACCAACGGTTTCTCCGTTGTGTGGGTGGAGTTCGATTGGGGCACCGACATCTATCTTGCCCGACAGATAGTCAGCGAGAAACTCGCCGCTGTAGGCGAACAGATGCCAGCCGGAGTGAGTGCTCCCGTGCTCGGTCCGCAGTCGTCCATACTTGGCGAGGTGCTCATCGTGAGCCTCACCAGCAAGCACACCTCGCAGCAAGACCTGCGTACGTACGCCGACTGGGTGATACGTCCGCGCCTGCTTTCTACTGGAGGTGTGGCTCAGGTCAGTGTGCATGGTGGCGACATCAAGGAGTATCAGATACTCGTCAGTCCGGGCAAGATGAAGCACTTCGGCGTTTCGCTCTCCGACATCATGGCTTCTACCCGTGGCATGAACGTCAACACCAACGGTGGCGTGCGCTACAAGTACGGCAATGAGTATATAATCCGTGGCATCACTTCTACCAACGATGTAGAGAAGTTGGGCACATGTATCGTCAAGAAGAACGGCGAGAGCGTCATCACCCTTGCCGATGTTGCCGACATAAAGGTGGGCAACCAGTCGCCAAAGCTTGGTGTAGGCAGCGAGCGAGCTCAGTCAGCCGTGCTCCTCACCGTGACAAAGCAGCCCAACACCAGCACCATCGACCTCACCAAGCACCTCGACCTCGCCCTCGAAGACCTTCACAAGACCCTTCCTGAGGACGTGCATATCTCAACGGACATCTTCCGTCAGTCCGACTTCATCGAGAGTAGCATCGACAACGTACAGAAGTCGCTCATCGAGGGTGCCATCTTCGTTGTGATAATCCTGATGCTCTTCCTCGCCAACGTGCGTACAACGGTCATCTCGCTCGTCACCATACCCCTCTCGTTCCTCGTCGCGATGATAGTGCTCAACGCCCTTGGCATCAGCATCAACACAATGACCCTCGGCGGTCTTGCCATTGCCATCGGTTCGCTCGTCGACGATGCCATAGTCGATGTGGAGAATGTGTACAAGCATATACGCCAGAACCGTGAGTTGCCCGAGGCAGAGCGCGTGCCGATACTCGAACTCGTGTTCAACGCTTCGCGCGAAGTGCGTATGCCTATACTCAATTCTACGCTTATAATTGTGGTCAGCTTCGCCCCTCTCTTCTTCCTCAGCGGCATGGAAGGACGCATGCTCATACCCCTTGGCATAGCCTTTGTCACAGCCCTTTTTGCCTCAACCCTCGTGGCATTGACGCTCACCCCCGTGCTGTGCAGCTACCTGCTCGGCAAGAGCAAAGGCGAAATGCCCAAGGAAGCCTTCCTTGCCGTATGGCTTAAGAAGTATTACGAGCGCGCATTGCTGTGGGTTCTCGCCAACACACGCAAGGTTATTGTAGGCACGGCAGTGCTGTTTGCCGTAGCCATAGGCATCTTCTTCTGTCTGGGAAGCAGCTTTCTGCCCAAGTTCAACGAAGGCTCGTTCACAATCAATATTTCGTCGCTTCCCGGCATTTCGCTCGAAGAGAGCGACTCGATAGGTGCACGTGCCGAGCGACTGCTGCTTCAGGTGCCTGAGATCAAGACCGTGGCTCGCAAGACTGGACGTGCCGAACTCGACGAGCATGCCCTTGGCGTAAACGTCAGCGAGATAGAAGCTCCGTTTGAGTTGAAAGACCGCAGTCACGAGGAAGTGCTCAACGACGTGCGCAAGCGTCTCTCTGTGCTCGCAGGAGCCAACATCGAGATTGGCCAGCCTATCTCTCACCGCATCGATGCCATGCTCTCCGGAACACAGGCGAGCATCGCCATCAAGCTCTTCGGCACCGACCTTAACCGTATGTTCACCATCGGAAATCAGATAAAGAGCGCCTGCCAGGACATCGACGGCATTGCCGACCTCAACGTAGAGCAGCAGATAGAGCGCCCTGAGCTGAAGATAGTGCCGCGACGTGAGTTGCTCGTGCGCAACGGCATCACCCTGCCCGAGTTCAACGAGTTCCTTGCCGTCAACCTTGCGGGCGAGACCGTGTCGCAGGTGTACGAAGCCGGACGCGCCTTCAATCTCGTTGTGAAGGCCGACAAGTATGACGACATACAAGACCTCATCATCGACACGCAAGACGGACGCAAGGTGCCCTTGAGCGACGTAGCCGACATCATATCGAGCGCCGGACCAAACACCATCAACCGTGAGAACGTGCAGCGCAAGATAGTTATCTCTGCCAACACCAGCGGCAGAGCATTGAGCGACGTAGTGGCAGACATCAAGGAAGCCGTGGGCGAAAAAGTGCAGTTGCCCGAGGGCTATCACATCGAGTACGGTGGTCAGTTTGAGAGTCAGGAGAGCGCCAGCCGCGTGCTCTACCTTACCTGCATACTCGCCATTGTAGTCATATTCTTCCTCCTCTTCATGCAGTTCCGCAACGCCATGGAGGCAGGCGTCATACTCCTCAATCTTCCCCTGGCGCTCATTGGTGGCATCTTCGCCATCGTGCTGACCACGGGCGAGGTAAGCATCCCTGCCGTCATCGGATTCATCTCGCTCTTCGGCATCGCCACGCGCAACGGAATGCTGCTCATCACCGAGTACAAGCGTCTGCGCACCGAGGAGCACAAGACCATTCGCGACGCCATTGTCGAAGGTTCGCTCTCGCGTCTCAACCCGATTCTCATGACCGCTCTCACCTCCGCCCTTGCCCTCGTTCCGTTGGCACTTGGCGGCGATTTGCCTGGCAACGAGATACAGTCGCCCATGGCAAAGGTGATACTCGGCGGACTAATCAGTTCTACATTACTCAACGCATTCATCGTACCTATTATATATGAAAAGATATCTAATCGCCACAATCGTGGCATTCAGCACGTGTAGCGCAGCCCTCGCCGACACTGTCGGCGACGTGCTCAAGCAGGTAGCAGCCAACAACCTCACCCTCCAGGCTCTCGTACACGACAATCAAGCCGACGTGCTCGACATCAAGGCATCCAACACGCTCGGCGGACCGTCTGTAGAGTACAGCCCGTTCTTCACCAAGGGCTACTCCGGCGTAGCCGAGAGCGAGCTTGTAGTGAGCCAAGAAATCGACTTCCCCACCAAGTATGCCGCACGCAGCAAGCAAGCCAAGATGCAGCAAAGCGTAGGCAATCAGCTCCTCGCCAAGCAGCGTCGCGACATACTCCTGCAAGCGCAGCTTCTCTGCATCGACATTATCCGTGCCAACCAGACCCTCGCCATGCTGCGCGAGCGTCTTGCCAACAGCGAGACGCTGCTCAGTATGTACAACAAGCGTATGGAGGCAGGCGACGCCAATGCTCTTGAACTTAATAAGGTGAAGCTCGACTGTATGGAAGTGCGCACCCTCGTCAGCGAGGCGCAGGGCGACCGCACAGCCCTTCTGCAGCAGCTTCAGCAGCTCAACGGAGGCAAGCCCGTTGACGTTACCGACACCGTGCTGCCCCATTATCAGCCCATAGCCGACTTCGAGTCGTATCGTGCCTTGGCTCTCGCGTCGGATGCCGACGTGGCAGTGGCGCAGACATCGCTCCGCGCAGCCGACCTTAATCTGAAGGTGCAGAAGAACGAGTGGTTGCCCAACATCTCCTTCGGCTATCGTCGCAACACCGAGCGTGGCGAAGGCATCAACGGCTTCCTCGTAGGCGTGAGCTTCCCCCTCTACACCAACAGTAGTAATGTCAAGGCAGCACGTCAGCGCCGCGAGAGTGCCGAGCTGCAAGTGACGCAGGCAAAGCACGATGCCGAAGCCTCTATGCGCACCAACTACGAGCAGTTGCAGGGCCTTCAGCAGGTCATCGACCACAGCGACGTCAAGCTCCTGCAAGAGTCGCTCACCCTCTTCAACAAGGCTCTGCAGCAAGGCGAAATCACCGCCCTCGTCTATTACGTCGAAATAAACAGCATCTACGAGAAGCTCCAGCGTCACATCGACCTGCACTGTCAGAGCGTGAAGCTACTTGCCGAACTGCACAAGGCAGAGCTGTAATTGGTCATCGTTGAGCGTTTTTTTTTCTATTATATAGCATTATAGCTGATATTGTGTCGCTAAAAATCAAAGTTCGGTCGGAAAAGTGTTGTTTTATCCTAAAAGTTCGGTCGGAAAAATGTTGTTTTTCTTGAAAGTTCGGTCGGAAAAGTGTATCTTTGTAATGGAAATCACTTAATATCAATGGATTATGTATAGAAATGTCATTACTCAATTAAAACATTGGAAAAACAAGGAGAATCGTAAGCCTCTTGTTTTGGCTGGTGCTCGTCAAGTAGGCAAAACGTTTATGCTAACTGAATTTGGCAAACAAGAATTTGAGAATGTAGCTTACATAAATTGTGACGACAATGATATGGCAAAAGACCTGTTCCTGCAAGACTATGATATGCAGCGCATCATCCTTGCCATAGGTGCTATTACACGCCAAAACATCGTGCCAGGCAAAACCCTTATTGTTCTTGATGAGATACAAGAATTACGAAGAGGTTTGACAGCTCTTAAGTATTTCTATGAGAAAGCGCCACAGTATCATGTTGCAGTGGCAGGCTCTTTATTGGGTATAACCATGCATCAGGGAGAGTCGTTCCCAGTAGGTAAAGTCGACATACTCAATATATACCCAATGACATTTGACGAATTTATCTTGGCAAAGGGTAGGGAGCAAATGGTTGAAATATTGAAAAGTAAGGATTGGAATACCATCAAACTACTTCGTTCTGAATATATAAAGCTTCTCCGAGAATATTATTTTGTTGGTGGTATGCCCGAAGCAGTAAAAACTTTTGTAGATACAAACGATTCTTTGAAGGTAAGGGAGGTGCAGAATAACATTCTCTTCACCTACCAGAAGGATATATCAAAGCATGTTCCTACCTCTGAGGCCAATCGTATCAATATGGTTTGGCAGTCAATGCCCTCTCAGTTGGTAAAAGAGAATAAGAAGTTTATTTACGGTGTAGCTAAGCCGGGAGGTAGAGCCAAAGACTTTGAGACAGCTATTCAATGGCTTATGGATGCCGGATTGGTTTATAAGGCGGAAAGAGTGACAGAACCGAAAATGCCGTTGAAGTTTTATGTAGACATCAGTAGCTTCAAGCTATTTCTGCTTGATTGTGGTTTGCTTGGAGCCATGAGCGAAATTCCAGCCGAAAAACTATTGGTTGCAGATAATGGTATGGAAGAAGCGAAAGGTGCATTTACAGAGAATTATCTTATGAGTCAATTGGTAGCAACTAATGATACATCGGTTTTCTACTATAGTAATGATGCTAAGCTGGAGATTGACTTCTTAATTCAGCATGGATGCGACTTAGTACCAATTGAGGCGAAGGCTGAAGAGAACCTGCGCTCTAAGTCTCTGTCAACGTTTGTTGCCAATCACCCACAGCTACATGGGGTGCGCTTTTCGATGTCTGATTATAGGGAGCAAGATTGGTTGACTAACATTCCGCTATATGCTGCTTCGGTGTATTTTTAGAAACGTCAAACCACACCATCTCAATACCTCAACACGACAACTCGGAGCTTTGCTCCGATACAATATTTGCATTTCTAACCGCTCAAAACTTCGAGTTGAACGCGTCAAAGATTTCCTTGGCGTTCAACTCGCAGTTTTGAGCGGTTTTTGTTATATTGTTCATATACAATGAGTTACATGGATTGCGACGCTGTGGCGTAAATTCTCAGGCTGAAAAAACGCTCCATTTTATTCGAAAAGGACCACTATTGCTATGCAACTGTAGTTCATTTACCTCTCAAAAGGGCTACACTTGCATAGCAATAGTAGTCCTTTTGGAGTGTAAAGAAGCCCTGAATGGAGAATCAGTAGGTCATTGACGCCTCAAAACCCTATAAAAACCCCTTCCGCAATCTCCAGAATCAGATTTTTATTTGTAACACTTTTTTACTGCCAGTACGATATTTGCATTGCAAAAAGTGTAGTGGATATGTGTTCAATTCGACTTTTTTATCTAAATTTGCAGAAAACAGAATTGCTTATGCAGGATTATCAGTTGGACTTCATAACATATTGTGTCGGCAACCTTGCCGACCGACTTAAGATGAACGCAAGCAGAGTGTATAAGATGTTGCGGTCGTCTGGTATATTGGATGGGTATATTGTGCCGTGCTATGATGTGTTGCATACCTTCAGCAAGGATTATATCATGGACGACTTGATTGGACTGTTGAAAAAGAAAGGAGCCTTGTCATGAAACTTTTTCACGCCTCCAACTGTATTGTCGACAATCCTGATGTTCTCCATTCGCGCGATTTTCTTGATTTCGGAAAGGGCTTCTATCTGACAGCTCTTGAAGAACAGGCAAGGAAATATGCCTTACGCTTTCTTCTGCATGATGACAAGGCCTATCTTAACTGTTATGAGTTAGACGATAGCCTAAGTGGTTTTCGTATTAAAGAGTTCAGTTCGTATGATGAAGACTGGCTGGATTTCGTGTCATTATGCCGTGTTGGAAAGCAGAAAGAACGTTATGATATAGTTTCTGGCGGTATTGCTGATGATAGGGTTTTCAACACGATAGATTTGTATTTTTCGGGTAATATCAGTAAGGCTGAAGCCTTGGGACGTTTGGCGTTTATGCATCCTAATCATCAGATATGTATCCTGAATCAGGAAGTTATAAACCAACATTTGCGATTTGTTAAAGTAGAAGAAATCAAAATTTAAAAAGATGGAAGCTAACAAGACCATTCTTCAGATGAAATACGCCCGTGTGGTGAAGCTGTTTGCTGAATTGTCGGGCACTTCTTTGGAAGATTCGTTGGAGTTTTTCTACGACTCCTATCTCTATAAGATGATGAGCGAAGGCATTGCCGATATGCATTGCCGTAGCGATAATTATCTCGCAGGCCTGCTTATGGATGAGCGAAAATAGAAACTTCAATTAATAATAACACAATAAAATATGTCTAATCCCAAAAATACATATGATTTTTGGGATTACAATCCCAAAAGTTAGTATGAATTTTGGGATTAGGCTGTTTTTTTTCTTATCTTTGCCTCGACAAACAATCCATACATCTATGATAGAACGATAGTTACAGCAAAAGATAGAGTCGCGTATGTTTGCAGGCAAAGCAATCATCGTTATAGGAGCGCGGCAGGTGGGCAAAAGTACGCTTTTAAAGATGATACTTGTGTAAAGGAGACAGCTGTCATTACGCCAGACAATTGGATGGAATGGGTGGTTTGATGTGTACTGTGAAAGTCCTTCTCTTTGCCTCTTGCTTTGGATTTGATACTGGTTTTTCTGCTGGTTGGTTTGGATTTGACACGAAAATCATCGAAAGTTGGTTTGGATTTGCTCGGTTTTTCGTCTGATTTTGGTTTGGATTTGAAAATATTGTGTATCTTTGTGATTGATTTATAACCATTTAGATATGTTCAAACGAATAGCACTCAATTATCTTCGCGACTGGGCACGTAAGGACGAACGTAAGCCCTTGGTTTTGCGTGGTGCCCGCCAGGTGGGCAAGACAACGCTTGTCAAGATGTTTGCCGAGGAATTCGACAATTACATCTATCTTAATCTTGAGGAGAACGAGAACGCTGCATTGTTTGCAGCCGACTATTCTTTCGACGATTTGCTGTCGGGCATCTTCTTCAAGGCAAATGTACGTCAGGACAACTGCCGCACACTTATATTCATCGACGAGATACAGAACGAACCTAAGGCTGTGCAGTCGTTGCGCTACTTCTATGAGAAGCGTCCCGACATATATGTCATAGCTGCTGGCTCACTATTGGAGAGTCTGATGGACCGTCACATATCGTTTCCAGTGGGTAGAGTAGAGTATATGGCTCTCCATCCCTGCACGTTTGTAGAGTTCCTTTCGGCTATAGGCGAGCAGCTTCTTGCCGAGCAGGTTGAGGCTGTATCGGTACCTCAGTCGCTGCACAGCTATACGCTCGACCTCTTCAAGAAATACATGATAATAGGCGGACTGCCAGAAGTTGTTGCCAACTATGCACAGTATCGCGACATGGTGCGGCTTGGAGGCATATTCAATTCGCTGCTCTCGGGCTATCGCGACGATGTGGAGAAGTATGCCGCCAAGCCTAAGGAGCAAGACTCCATACGCTATATTCTTAATTATGGCTGGACATCGGCTGCCCATCGCATACAGTTTGCCAAATTCACCAACTCCTCGTTCAAGTCGGCTGATGTGAGCAACGCATTCCGTACGCTTGAGAAGACTCTGCTCCTCGAACTTGTCTATCCTCTTACGTCAACATCGTTCCCCGTACTGCCCGACCTGAAGAAGAGTCCAAAACTGTTATGGCTTGACACCGGTCTGGTCAATTACGTAGCCGGAATGCAAGAAGAACTGCTCTTCACTACCGACAGCGACGAACTCTGGAACGGCGACATTGCTGAACATATCGTAGCCCAGGAACTTCTCGGCGCTACAACTATGTTTGGCGAGAAGCGTATGTTCTGGGTGCGCGATGCCCGCAACTCTCAGGCAGAAGTAGATTTCGTGATACGCTATAAGTCGCATCTGCTGCCCATTGAGGTAAAGACTGGCAACAATTCAAAGCTCCGCTCCCTGCATCAGTTTATGGAAGAGTCGCGTGAGAATATCGCCCTACGATTGTGGAACGGTCCGCTGTCCTCCGATGTCATCACCCGAACCGACGGTAGAGCATTCACTCTCTACAACATTCCGCTGTATTATGCAGGCCATTTGGACAATTGGCTTAATTCCCTAACTCCTTAACTTCTCTCGCTCGTGAAGTTCTTGCTAAAGCAAGCGGCAAAGCCGAGCGAATTGACAAATTCTGCGTAGCTGTCGGTAACTCACGGGTTGCATCGCATGGAGGGGTGGCTAAAAAAAGGCTTGCCAGAATGGGGTAACCCGGCAAGCCTTTCAATCCAAAAAAGATCAACTCTTATATTTGCTTTATTATTCTCCAAAAAGTTCGGAGAGCTTGGCGTCAAGCTCGGCGGGATTGTCGAAGCGACCAATCATTGTGCCATCGGCTGCGACGAGGAATTTAGAGGGGATGTATGAGACGTTGTAGATGTCGTTCTGGTCAATCATCTTACCGTCTTCGCCTTTGAATTCACGGAGGATGTGATGGAAGGGTTCTATACCGTCCTTGATGATGGCTTTACGCCAGCCTTCCACGTTCTTGTTGTCGGAGGCGATGCAGAAGACTTCAAGTCCGCGGTCATGATACTTGTTGTAAATCTCTTTGATGTGTGGAAATGACTTGCGGCAGGGGACGCACCAGGTTGCCCAGAAGTCGACGAGGACGGGTTTACCCTTGAGTGAGCTGAGGGTGATTGTCTTGCCGGCAGGTGTGGTGCCTTGAAGCTCGGGAGCGGGTTGCCCGGGCTGGATGGCGGCGAGGCGATTGAGCTGATGTTTCACAAGGGTTGCGGCAGCCTGGACTTCGGGGTTCCAGCTTTCGTAGATTTCCTTGATCTGAGGATATGTGAGGTCCTGAGCCAGAACGTACATCACACCAAGGTTGTTGAATGAGGCTGGATGAGTCTTGACGAAATTCAACCGGGTGTGGAATACGCTATCGCGCATCGGTGTGAGTACAAAACGCTGCAAACTGTCGATGAGTGCGGGAGTTGTTGTTTCGTGGTTGCGGATAATGTCTTTGTAAGGGTCAGCCATACTGTAGATGCCTGCAATCACAGCGTCAAGAGAGTCAGACTCTACCGTGGAAGGTGAACCCGAGACGGGTGCTTTACTGTAATCATCGCCGCTGAGAGAGACTGTCATATCGGCGAGATCAAGCATAAAGCGGCGGATGCGGTTGTTGTCACGAGCATTCAGTTCGCCGGCATAGAGGTAAGCGTCGGTAGGATGGTTCAAAGTTCCGGAGAATGAGAATGAGCCATTAGCCACTGTGGCGGTATCCCTAATCATTGAGTCGTTGACCGAATAAGAGAGATAGAACTTTTCACCGTCGGCAGCGTCTGTCGTTCCGGAAAGGGTGAATTGGTTGGAAGGCTTGCTTGAAAAAGCATAAAGCAAACCGAGAGAGAGGAATCCGATTAATTTAATAATTTTCATAACTTTTGATAATTAGAAATTCTGTTTAACCAAACTGTTGATAGAAGTCACAGAAGTGGGGAAGGGGAAAATCCAGAGGGTGGATTCTGGAGTGATGGTGTAGGTCTTGCCATCAATGGTGTGAGAATAGTTCTGTTTGTAGTCGGGGAGCTGATTCCAGCGTTTGCGCTGCACGAAGTTATAGAACGTGTAGGCACATTCACCGTGAGAAATCTGCTTCAGCTTGGCGATAGCAGTAGCCTTGTCGTTGATGCCAGTGCCTTTGAGGGGATGATAATCAGCAGGGCGGAAACGCTTCTCACGGATAGTGTCAAGATAGCCCATCGCCTCGTCGAACTGACCGCGCTCAATGGCATCCTCAGCAAGGATCAGATACATGTGGGTAGACTTGGGTCCAACGGGGTTCCAACAGTCGGTACCAACACAGACAGCCTTGCCTTCGATACCGAGATTTCCTTTGCAATAACCACCTACCTCATCCCACTGGTGAGTCATATCATAATCAGGTATCGCAGTCAGAGAAAGGTAGCCCGGTTCAAATGCAGCCATACATTCGGGGAGCAGAACGTTCATGTCAAAGAAATCGTAGGAGCAGAAATAATCCTCCTTCATGCCAAGCATCGGGCGAATGATACCTTTTCCCATACCATAAACGGCAGGGCCAATGAGCGTGTTGTAATCCTCGATGGTGCTATTGTATTTCAAGGCCTCACGTGCAGCATCTGCAGCCTCCGAGAGACGGTGCATAGCAGCGAGAGTCCATGCCTTAACAGCATATAGCATAGGTTTACCCATACGCATGGTGTTGACCGGTTCGGCAGGAAGTCCATCAATCTCAATGGCTTTGTTGCAGTCAGCAAGGATATCGTCGTAAACCTCCTGCAGGGAGCGCTGAGGCTGGTTCTTGATAATGTCGTCGGTTTCCTTGAAATATATGATAGATGGGGTTTCAGCAGCATAAGATGAATTATAAGCCTTAGCGAACTTCTGGACAGCAAGGAAATGAGCGAAGGCCCGGAGAGTGAGGGCCTCGCATTTAATCTTGCGCTTATGGTCTTCCTCGCCCTGAGCCTTGTCAACAAGCTGGAGGATAGGATTGGCAACCTTACCGATAATCATGTATGCACCGGTGTAGGTGTAGTCTATATTGACGAGGTTTGGCAGCTCTTTATCATGACCTACCTCATCATAAGTCCAATAAATGGTATTTGCTGATTTGTAGGGTAATGAGAGCTGATAAGGTACAGATGAGCTTGTGAATACGATATCACTACCGATTGCACGGACATCGTTCATCATCATGAAATACTGGTAATAATCATTGAGCAGCATCTCAAGCTGGGCACTTGTCTCAAGGAGGTTCATACCCTTAGGCTGGATGTCGGTGTACTCGGAACATGATGTAATCAACATAGAGACTCCGATAGCAGCCGACGAAAGTAATTTATATATGTTCATAATAGTCAATTATATGTTAATGTTAAGACCAAAAACGTAAGAAGACGGGGTGCGGATGCCTAATGTCTCGGGATCTACGCCAAGATTATTCTTAGTCCAAATGGCTTTTGGATTATTGATCTGGAAACGGAAAGTGCAGTGGTTGATACCGAAGCGGCGGAGCCAGTTTTCGGGAATGTCGTAACCAAAGACGATATTGCGTATTTTCAGGAAGTCGGCGTCGTGAACAGAGGTGTTGCTATATTCGGTCTCATCGCTTAGCATATTGGAGCCATACTGACCGATACCAGGAGTGTTGGTAGGATTTTCAGGAGTCCAGGCGTTGAGGAAATATGAGGCAATTGCGGTGTTGGGGACATCAAAAGTCTCATTCTCACAAAGGGCACGCATCTTATGACCACCATAATAAGCCATCAAGAGACTGAAGCTGAAACCACGCCAACGGAGAGAGTTGTCCATGCTGACAATCACCTTAGGATCGGTCTGACCGGAGTATTCAAGGACATCCACGGTGTTACGGGAAACAGAGCGCTGAGGATTTCCATCTTCGTCAAACCAAGTGGTCATACCTTCACGGCCAATGTCGGAGCTAATGCCTGCAAAACGATAGCTCCACAAAGCGCTTGCGGGATATCCGCTGACAAAAGGAGTACGAATCAATTCAGTGGCAGTCTTGGCTGCATTCTGTACCTTGGTGACCTCATTCTTATTATGAGTGAAAGTCAAAGAGGTAGACCATGAGAAATCCTTGCGGTCGGATGGCTTGAACCAGTCATATGAAAGCGCGATTTCAACACCTCGGTTGCGCATAGAGGCAACGTTTGCAAACATGGAAGCGAAACCGGTAGAGGGGTCAAGCATCTGATTGTTGAAAACGTCTTTGCTGACCTTATTATAGTAATCAATATTACCACGCAGACGATAATTGAAAAGGCTGAAATCAACACCGATATTGGTGGTACGTGCCTGTTCCCAACGTAGGTTAGGGTTGGCTGGACTGCTTATAGTACCAAGTGGAAGCTGAGTGAATGGATTATTACCCTGTGTTGTAGCCACCATATAGCTTGACGCACCCTGATAGATGTTACCGGTGACACCGTAGCTTGCGCGGAGCTTAAGGAAGCTGAGCCAAGTGAAATCGTGCATAAATGATTCCTTGTGGAGGTTCCAACCACCACCTACAGACCAGAGGGGTTTGCCACGGAACTTGGTGTTAAGACCGTAAACGTCGGCATAGTCCTTACGATAAGAACCGAAGATGTTGTAACGTTCATCGTAGGTATAAGTAAGGTTGGCATATCCTGATGCGTAGCGGTGACGTTGTTCGACGACAATGCCCATGCCATTTTCAAAATAAGGCTGGTAAACGAATTGGTAAGCGCTATAGCCGCGACCTTCCATCATATAACTGCTATTGTAACGCCATTCTCTTCCACCGAGAGTACCGAAGTCAACGGTGTGGGTAGAGCTGTTCTGAAGCTGCTCGTCGTAACCGAGGACTAGAGACTTGGTGCCATTCAACTTGGTTTCACGGAATTCAAGACCAGCGATTGCAACAACGTCGTGTTTCTTAAAGAAAGTGTTGGAGTAATTCAACTGACCGCGGAGGGTGTAATATTTGCCCTTGGTGTTTGTGGTCTGAAGCATACCGCCGTTTTCTGGGGTGTTGTATTTCACACGGCCAGCAGCATCAACTGTGGTATAAGCATTGCGAATGACACGAGAGGTAAGACTCTTTTCGTTGGCATGAGTCTGTTCCTCAACGTTATCAATCTCATAGCTGAACATTGCGTTGGCGGTAAGTCCTTTGATGATACGGAACTCGAGGTCGGCCATATAGCGCATGTTCTGGCGAGTGTTGGTCTTGACATTGTTCTTTAACTCGCTCACCGGGTCGGTGCCGAGGTCGTGGAATCCATTGGGGACATCCCAATATTCGTTACCGGTGAACCAGTAATAGGTTTTGCGGATGGATCCATCCTCATTATAGAAAGGCATGTAGGCAGGGAGAGTCCATGGGTCAAAGCTACCACGGTAATTAGCATTGTATCCAAGAGATTTCTGATCAGAATAAAGGCCGTTTACACTGACGGTAGCTTTTAGCCATTTGGCAAGTTCAAAAGAACCTTTGTAGTACGCGGTGAGCCAGTCAAGGTCATTGTTGATCAACTCGGCATTATCATGTTTGTAATTGACAACTAGATTATTGCTCGAAACATCGGAGCTGTTGCGGAGAGCGAGGTTATATTGCTGAAGGAGACGTGTGTGGTAAACATTGTCAGCAAAATCGCGGGCATAATTATTGGTACGGTATTTGGCAAGGCGGCTGTCAAGCTCCTGACGGGAAATTTTGCCACTGGCGAACTGATAATAGTCATAGTAAATAGGTGTCACCTGACTACCTTCGGTGATGGACTTTTTCATGTTGTCCAACGCATTGTCGCGAGTGAGGTAATACTCCATATATTTTGCCTCTGTATCGACCTGTTGGGCCGGAGTCATATAGAAGTTGTCGGCATAGTCCATGTTTTTATTCTCGTAAACGGTAAGGTTTGCGGAGAAGTCAATGTCAACTTTGCCTTTTTTTGTGGCGTTTTTGGTGGTGACGACAATGATGCCGTTGGCGGCGCGGGCACCGTAAATTGCGGCTGCAGCTGCGTCTTTGAGGACGTTAACTGACTGGATGTCGTAGGGGTTGAGGTCTTCGATGGCGCCTTCGATGGGGACTCCATCAACGACGAGGAGAGGGGCAGTGTTGCCGTGGAGGGTTCCGACACCACGGATGATGGGTTTGCCGCCATAGGTGGAGAGTCCGGCTACGCGGCCTTCGAGGTTGTCAAGGACGTTGGTGGTGTAGCGTTCGTTGAGTTTGGCGGATGAGATTGTGGTTACTGAACCGGTCATTTTCTCTTTTTTGACTTCCTGATAGCCTGTTACGACGACTTCGTCCATGACGTTGGTGTTTGGCTGGAGAGTGATGGAGAGGTTGTTGCGGTTGCCGACTTTTATTTTCTGCGAAATCATACCTACATAAGAGACCGCGAGAACAGGGTCGGAGCCGCTGACATGGATGGTGAAGTTTCCATTAATGTCAGTGACCACGCCTGCTTCGGTTCCTTCGAGTATCACGTAAGCTCCGATGAGCGGCTCGCCTTCGGTGTCAAGGACTGTACCACGGATGTTGCGGTTGGCACGGTTGACTTTTGCCGCAGTACGTTTGTCTATGGAGACTGTGATTACGCGGCCTTTGATGGTGTAAGTCATCGCGGTGCCGTGAAGAATGGTTTTGAGCGCATCGGCAACGGATGCTTTTTTGATATCGCATGTGACGCGATATCGCTGCACCTCATCGTAGATGTAGGAGAATTTGTAGCCTGACTGGGCTTCAACTTGCTCAAGGACCTTTACCATAGGTGTGTTAGTGGCCCGGAGCGTTACTGTGGATTTTTGATCTGCCGCGAGTGCCGGAATGGCGATGAACAGGCAGAGGAGGTAGCAAATGAGCTGACGACTGATGGACGTCAGGGCTACGCGGTGATTTGGGTTTTCATGATAATCCATAACAATATTTAATGATGGTTTATACTTCAAATGACAAGCCATCGGGAGTTATGGGTAGCTGTGAAACGATTTTTTTTCGAAAAAAAAAGTTTCCTGCGGCGATTATTTTGTGGGCGAGATGCGGATATTCGTGCCGTCGAAGGTGACGTTGAGAGTCCCGAACGTGTTGAGACTTTCTACGATTGACTCTACCGGTTCATTGCGGTCGGCTACGAAGTGGAGTCGATATGACATGAGAGTGCGGTCTGAGAGTCCGACGTTGACATTATACCAGCGTCCAAGTTCAATCATGACATCTATAAGCGGAACATTGTCAAAGTAGAAAAATCCATCACGCCATGCGTCAAGCTCACGGTTGTTGATATTTGAAACCACAAGTTTCCCACCTTTCAGGGTCACATCCTGTCCGGGGTCGAGGGTCACAGATGATTTGTCGGTCATATCCAGGACAAGCACTTTCCCTGAGAGCAGCGAGACACGCACGTCGGCGCGGTTATAGGCGCGCACATCGAACTCGGTTCCGAGAGCTGTAGTTGAGATTTTGTCTGATATTACTATAAACGGGTGGTTCTCGTCATGAGCTACTGCGAAGTATGCTTCTCCTTCAAGATTGACTGTACGTCGGTCTGAAACAAAGCGGGCGGGAAAGCGGAGTGAGCTTTCGCCATTGAGAGTCACCTCTGTTCCATCGGCGAGGATTATGCGGATGCGTTTCCCTCGGGGCGTGGTGACCGTGCGTTCCTCAAATACCGATGTCACTGAAACTTTTCGCATATCCAGTACTTCAGTGTCAAGGTATACCGGTTTATTGGCAGTCTCCACGTTTTTCTGAGGAGCGGTGTGAGTTTTCGGTTTTGATGTTTCAGCCGTCGGGGTAGAAGATGTCATAGTTATGCGGCCATCCTGCTTGACGGCGGCAAAGAGCACGAGGTCTTCCTCCTGTGGGATTTCAGGCTTGGTGAAAAATCCGAGAGAGAAGAGGATTATGAGACAAGCGGCTATGCCTGCCACCGCTCCTCCGAAGGCATAGAGCCAGCGGAAAGTGGCGCGAGGTGACGGTTTTTCCTGAACATCACAGGCTGCCTCGGGGCGCAATGAGAGAAAGCGCTGCCATTCACGGTCAGCGTCGAAGCGAGGCGCCGACTCGCGCATGAATGCGGCTCCCACATCGCGCGCGTCATCCCTGATCAGGTCGGGATTAATGTCAATTGGCTGCTCCCGGTCGATATCTTTATGGCGTTTTTCTGTTTTCATTTAAGTATGTGCTATATTATAAAGACATTTCAATCGGGATTTTGGTCAGTTCCCTTTTTATATTTTACACCGAAATACTTCCTGATTGTCTCAAGTCCCTTCATGATGTGCATCTTTACGCCATTGGTCGAGATATCAAGCATCTGCGCCACTTCCTTGTATGTTTTCTCTTCATAGTAGCACTGCTTGAGTACAAACTGGGTGCGCTGCGGCATATCATGTATCAGCTCGGATATTTTTTCAAGGCGTTCATCATATTTAGCCGCTGTCTCGCTGTCGAGTGGTGGAATGTCGCGGAGGGCGTATTCCCGGTGTTCGTCAACTACACGGAGATGCTCAATTGAGTTCAGACAGTGGTTACGGACAGAAGTGAAGAGGTAGGCCTTGGCATCTTTCACGTCCATGGTATCGAATCGGTCCCAGAGGGTGCAGAACACATCCATCACGATATCTTTGGCAGCGTTGTGGTCACGCAGGATGTAGGACGCATAGTGCTGTAGCTGTTCGGCATGGGTGCGGAACAGAAACTCAAAATCTTTTTTCTTGAATGCGTCCATATAATGGTTCTTAGGGGTCAGCGAGGGTCACCAGCCTCCCGGTCCGTTGATCTCCGGACGTGCCGGAAACTTATGATACAATAAAAAAGGTCTAACTCAAAAGAGCTAAACCCATTACTTAAATTAGTCGGGGTGAGTAGACTCGAACTAGCGACCTCACGCCCCCCCCCCAGAGGCGTACTCTAACTGGGCTGAGCTACACCCCGTTGTTTTGGTTTAACGGGTGCAAAAGTACGTATTTACGGGGAATTTGCAAAATTTTTCAGACGCTTTTTTGCTCAAAAAACGTTTTTTAATTGGTTCAAACGAATAGCACTCAATTATCTTCGCGACTGGGCACGTAAGGACGAACGTAAGCCCTTGGTTTTGCGTGGTGCCCGCCAGGTGGGCAAGACAACGCTTGTCAAGATGTTTGCCGTGAAGTTCTTGCTAAAGCAAGCGGCAAAGCCGAGCGAATTGACAAATTGTCAACAGGTTGTGTCTATTTGTCTGAAATCTGCCAGAATTGCTTACTATTTAACACTTTAACCTCCATTCAGTCCTTGGCATGTAAGTTGCGATAAGGATAGTGCAAGCCGAGAGCAAGAAGCTCGAAGGCAAGCACAATTAAACATTAAATATAAACAAATTAAAATATAATTGGAGGTTTTTGATATGTTACCAGTAATGAGAAATTCTTGGATGCCTGAAGTTTTCAACGACTTTTTCGACACTGACTTTATGCCGCGTACAAATGCTACAGCACCGGCAATCAACGTTAAGGAGACCGAACACGAGTATACAGTGGAGCTTGCTGCTCCTGGCATGAAGAAGGACGACTTCAACATCAATATCGACAACGATGGCAACTTGCACATCAAGATGGAGCAGAAGAACGAGAAGAAGGACGAGAACAAGAAAGAGCACTATCTGCGTCGCGAGTTCTCTTATTCAAAGTTCGAGCAGACGCTTATCCTGCCTGACGATGTCAACAAGGAGAAGATTGCAGCCAACGTCAACGACGGAGTCCTCACTGTCGACCTTCCTAAGATTGAAAAGAAGGAAGAGAAAGCAACACGACATATTGAGGTCAAATAACTTAGTTAGTGTGTTGTGAAATTTTGTCACAAACATATAATTTTAAGGAAGAATGAAAGCCATATTTGCTTCATTCTTCCTTTTTTTGTTAAGTATGTGGCTCATATTTATTTTTATATATGAGCTACTTTCTCTGCATTACTTCCAGCAAAGCCTCTCTTAGGTCTTTGCCAGTAGCAAGCCCCAGCTTCTTGCGTATATGTATACGTACAGAACTTACGTTGTTGGCGTTTTTGTGTAGGATGGAAGCAATCTCTATTATAGTCTTTCCACCGATAATCAGTCGGCATACTTCCTGCTCTGTGGGTGTTAGGGTAGGGAGTACAGCCGATATGTCGGCATGTTGCATCTTGCGCTGAGCCACACGTTGCTCCACAGCCCTGATAAGGTTGGCTTCGGTGCGCTCGTCGAGATGGTCGAAGAAGTCGGTGATGTCCTTGTCGCTCTGCTCTCCTCGTCCTAATTGTATATAAGCCAACAACTCGGTCTTGGTCATGTGGAAGGTCGATAGCACTCGGTTAAGTGTAGAGTGATAGTCTGCATTTTCCCGTTGCATACTTCTTATTCCCCGCCTTATCATTTCGCCAAGAATACATGTAAAAATCTCCACAATAACGAATATCACCACAATCTGTCTGTTTATTTTCCCGTCGGTGTATAGGTAAGCCGATGTTATCGTTGCTATGCTCATTAGGGCTAATATGGTTGGCATATGTCTTACAGCAGCCATTACCATATAGATTATCAGGGCGAGTGATATAACCAGGTTAAACACAATAGTCTCCTCAAACCCATCCGGACGCTCCATTGCCACGTATACTATACGGGCACTTTCTGCCAACTGTGTCAATATTCCGAACGATGATATCGCCACAGTCAGCCTCATACGCTGCGTAAGGTACATAATCAGTATAGCAAGTGTTGCAGCCCACGACATTGCCGATATGGTATATAATATGGTGTCGCAGCGACCTATCAGTCCGACGATGTGCATCGGTACTCCCAACACCAACACCGACAAGCTGAGCATGAGAAACGTTATAAGGCACAGCCGTTGCTGCCAGTTGTGGCTGCGTTGGTCAAGAAATGAGGTTAGCCGTTGTATGAGTCTCGATTTCATAGTCAATGTATTATGTTATGCAAAGTTACCCTTTTTTTATCTATTTCACGCCTTTTTACCCCTCTTTTTACTTCCTTTTACGTTTATTTACGGCTGCCGTTTTTTGGTAGAGCGACGTTTTTGAATTAAATTCGCAACCCAAAAGAACAGAATAACAAAACCAAAACTCATTATGCAACACAACAACTCAAAGCACACTCGCAACGTCTTTTTCTCAACGTTGTTATTATTCGTGATGCTCATGACAGGCGCCAGCAGCGCATCTGCCGCAACTGAGCGCAAGCCGCAGTTACAACTTGTCAGCACAAAATACACGTCAAGCGGCACAGAAGTGACGCTCCGATTGTGGATGTTCAACTCTAAGGGCAACACCGCGCACTACGGAGGTAACGTTTGGCTCGACATTGACGACACACCATCATTTATACTCAACGGTCTGTGGGAAGACATATCCAACGTAACAAGCGAATTGGATATGCTTAAAAACCCGCTATACGACGTTGCGCTGGGAAGTTCCAGGTTTATTGTTCACAATGGCATAGATGTAGGCACAGCGCAGTTTGGCAATCTTAGGCGAGGCATGACTTACGAGGGACTAAAGCCGTATGAACCCACATGGTACTGCGTAGATCTTAAGCTCGCCTTCAACAACAAGTTTCCACTCTATGGTCATAAGATAGCTGTTCGCGGTTTGTGGTATGACAACTGTGAGAAGAATAAAGGATATGAAAATATATCTGTCGCACAGACCATCAACGGCTATGTCCGTCCTACCAACATAAGTGTGAAGCTTTCTGGCAACAACTTGGAGTTCTCATGGAAGCAGGAGGGCTACAACACCTATGCGTCTACCGACGGCAAGTGGATTGTGTACAAGCGCGAAGGCGGCAAGTGTGTCAAGGTAGGAGAGAGAGCTGCTAATGAGCACTCGCTCCGCATAAAAAAGAAACAGTTTAGCTGTAAGGCAGACTACAACGTTACGTTTCTCCCCAATGCGTTCTCTACGACCGACACTATATGCGGACTTACGTCCAAAATCGCTGCTGCTGGCCATAAGGAAGACGGTGCCGTCTGCCAAATGTGTGGGCATAGTTTCTTCCGCTACAAGACTTCTAACAACAGCAAATGGAATATTGATAGGTATGATTTTGGCGCCAAAGTGGTGTCGCACAACATCGTGAATGATAAGTATGTGATAGAGTTTGACGCGCCAATCACCAAAATTCCTAACAACGTTTTTAGTATTTCTACTTTGGTTGGAGAGCTTCGCATACCTAAGAGCGTCACATCTATTGGAGCCAGTGCGTTCTATCGTTGCTCCGGACTCACAGGCGATCTGACACTACCCAACTCCATAAAGACTATTGGAACGCAGGCTTTCAGCAATTGTACTGGGTTTAATGGCACTTTGACATTGCCCAATTCATTAACAACTATTGGAGAAAATGCGTTCGATGGATGCTCCAAACTCACAGGAAACTTAACATTACCCAACTCCATAACGTCTATTGGGGCAGCAGCTTTCATGAATTGTTCTGGGTTTAATGGCACTTTGACATTGCCCAACACTATAACATCTATTGAGAATGGTGTCTTCTTTAGATGTTCAGGACTTACTGGTGACCTGACATTGCCTAACTCGATAAAGTCTATTAAATACTTGGCGTTCTCAGGTTGCACGGGGTTTAATGGCACCTTGACATTGCCCAGCTCAATAACAACTATCGGGAATAGCGCGTTCTCGGGTTGCTCTGGATTCACAGGCACTTTGATATTGCCAAACTCATTAACAACTATTGAAAAAAAAGCGTTCTATGGTTGCTCTGGATTCACAGGCAATTTGACATTGCCCAAATCCTTAAAAACTGTTGAAGAATCGACTTTTGAAAAGTGTTCCGGGTTTAATGGCACCTTGACATTACCCAACTCCATAACAACTATCGGGACAAAAGCATTCAGCAAATGTGCCGGATTTACAGGCGATCTGACATTGCCCAACTCACTGACATCTATTGGTATTTGGGCTTTCATGGATTGTTCTGGATTTAATGGCACCTTGACATTACCCCAAGGAAAAACAATTTTGGAGCAAGGAGTCTTTTCTGGTTGCTCTGGATTTACAGGTCCTTTGACATTACCCAACACGTTAGTAACTATTGAAAGATGTGCTTTTGAAGAATGTTCTGGATTTACAGGCACTCTGACATTGCCCAATTCATTAACAACTATCGGGGAAAGAGCTTTCATGAACTGTTCCAGATTTACTGGCATTCTGACGTTACCCAATTCATTAGAAACTATTGGAGAACAAGCTTTCAGCACTTGTACTGGACTTGAAGATCTTAAGTTGTCAAGCTCTATGAGTGTCATTCCCAAATGGGCTTTTGAGAAGTGTTCAGGTCTTTCTGGCGAAGTCGTCATTCCATCCACGATTAAGAGAATTGAGATGGGTGCTTTTCAAGAGTGCGAAAACCTAAATAAGAACTCAAAGACTCCATCTGAAGTGACATTGCCAGAATCGTTGGAAGCAATGGGAAAGTATGCTTTTGGCAGCAACTACATTAAGACTTTAAAGTTCAAATCGTTGCCTGAAGGTGTATTTAATTATGTTCCTGGTGTTACAACCAGAACTGTAAGCCTGACCGATGCCTCGTTTGTTAGCGACAAGCCATGTTTCGCAATGGACATAAACACAATATCATACACCCGCACCCTGTCTGACAAGTGGGGAACACTCGTGTTGCCTTTTGCCATAGAGCCGACAGGTAAAGAGCCGTACCGCATATACACCATTGAGGCCATCAACGAAAGCGAGCTGGTGTTGAGTTCCATCAGTGGAGAGGTGGCAGCAGGAACACCATGCGTAGTTCAGCGCATAGGCAAGCAGACAGAGTTGTGCTTTAAGGCAGATAGAGCAAGGCTGAATGTGACGCCGGGAGCCATAGACATTGCCGACATGACACTTAACGGTACGTTCTGGACTAAGGGTCTGGACGAGGGCTTTATCATTGCCAAAGACCGCTTCTGGAGTGTTGCCGACCTAAAGAACTCATCGTCTACGGTGAAAGGTGTGAAGGTAGGGCCGTTCCGTGCATGGCTCAGCGGCACATCCGCAAGCGGCACAACACAATTTGCAATGCGCATTAAAGACACGGCAACAGGCATCGACGCCAGCGCCATCGACGTTCTCAACGACGCCGACGCCGAATACTACGACCTCAACGGCAAACGCATAGAGTCGCTCCAGCGTGGTGTCAACATCGTGCGTTTGAAGTCGGGACAGACAAAGAAGATAATCATCAGATAAAAACCAAGTTATTAAAAACAGTAAAGACAACTATGGAAAAGAAAGAATATAACAAGCCCCATATCGCCATCATCTCCTTTGAAGCGGTAAGCATAATGGCAGGCTCAACACAATCCATCCCTAAGGGAGAAAAATACGACGAAAACCTACCGGAAGAAGACGAAGATGGATATATTTGGGGAGAATAGTCAGCCTCGTAGTCTTGTGGAATGAACGTGGCAAGACAGTAGTATATGGGGGTGTGGCATCTCATTTTATGAGTTTTGCCACACCCCCATATTGCGTTAATAAACATTTTTATATTTGGATTGTTCTTCCTTTTTTGTTATTTTTGCATACAATAAGTAACTAGGGTGTTCAGTTCGTTGTACCAAATTTAGCTCACTTTCCTAAGCGTTTTGGTTCGTTCTGTTACCCAGTTTTTGGACAAGTGTTCGGTTGACCAAGTACTGATGTCCTTCAGTTTAACATTTACAATGCGCTCTTTGAAATTAATTGTTTTTGTAACGGATTCGTTCGAAACTTTTGGATATAACGGTATCGTCAGAACAAAAGATGTTACGCCGTACAGCTTGTTCGGCGATTTCTTGCTCTTATAAATACCAAAAGTAGATTCAATGATGTCGGATGATATATTGATGCTCATGTTGCCTGTGAGAAATGCTTCTTCCCGATTGAGGTATTCAAGCATCCCGATACCGGCACGTGCCTGTCGGGAATGTGCGTTTCCCAAGATATGAGTAATGACATAGAGCTTGCACTTCCTGCTCGTCATGACCGAGAAACCTTCGTTCTTGCAGATGGCCTCGATGTGTCTTACAGCACGAAGTACAGCCTGCAGTTCTTTCAGCAAGGATTCATAATCCTTTATGAAGGCATACGCTTCCTGCATTTTTTCCGGTAGCGTGTCATAGCAGTCAAGCATTTCATTACCCCAGAACACCCATGAAGACATATTCATGAACCGTGATATGGCTCTCATGTTGGGAGGCAGCAAATATGCCTTGTCGGTCAGATGATACTGCAGTCTTTTCTTGCCAAGGAGTGTCGTAAACTCCACAAAATCAGATTGTTTCTCATAGACCTTCTTGAGAATTACACCCATGGAATGACTGATGTCTGCATGACGTATATGCCCGGATCCAGTGATGCCTTTGGTCAGATTATGACCATTGTCACTTATGATGTAATCGG